>Ga0209777_10001052_pt1 | contig 42020 bp, 33 predicted proteins | sample FrelakmetHBP12HB_FD_187147 | JGI IMG/M metagenome (GOLD analysis project Ga0209777, IMG submission 187147) | Freshwater lake sediment microbial communities from the University of Notre Dame, USA, for methane emissions studies -HBP12 HB (SPAdes)... | ecosystem: Environmental > Aquatic >...
GGACGCCTGACTGAGTAAAGTCAGGATTGAAGTCAAAGGTTGCCGTGCCGTCGGCGTGGTCGGTATAGGTGGCGTTGGGGGGCAGGTTCTCCGCCGTCAGCACCGCTGTCTGACCATCGGGATCGGTTGCCGAGGCGATGAAGCTCAGATTCGCGCCTTCATTGACGCCTTGCGCGCCAATCGTCGCCAATACCGGAGCGCGATCAACGTTGGTGACCGTGATCGCCACAATCTCCGTGTCCGCCATCGTCCCGTCTGAGGCGATGAAGGTCACAGGATAGACACCCGACTGAGTATAATCAGGATTGAAGTCAAAGGTTGCCGTGCCGTCGGCGTGGTCGGTATAAGTGGCGTTGGGGGGCAGGTTCTCCGCCGTCATCACCGCTGTCTGACCATCGGGATCGGTTGCCGAGGCGATGAAGCTCAGATTCGCGCCTTCATTGACGCCTTGCGCGCCAATCGTCGCCAATACCGGAGCGCGATCAACGTTGGTGACCGTGATCGCCACAATCTCCGTGTCCGCCATCGTCCCGTCTGAGGCGATGAAGGTCACAGGATAGACACCCGACTGAGTATAATCAGGATTGAAGTCAAAGGTTGCCGTGCCGTCGGCGTGGTCGGTATAAGTGGCGTTGGGGGGCAGGTTCTCCGCCGTCAGCACCGGTGTCTGACCATCGGGATCAGCCGCCGTAGCGATGAAGCTCAGATTCGCGCCTTCATTGACGCCTTGCGCGCCAATCGTCGCCAATACCGGAGCGCGATCAACGTTGGTGACCGTGATCGCTACAATCTCCGTGTCCGCTAAAGTGCCATCCGAAGCGATGAAGGTCACGTTATGGACGCCTGACTGAGTAAAGTCAGGATTGAAGTCAAAGGTTGCCGTGCCGTCGGCGTGGTCGGTATAAGTGGCGTTGGGGGGCAGGTTCTCTGCCGTCAGCACCGCTGTCTGACCATCGGGATCAGCCGCCGTAGCGATGAAGCTCAGATTCGCGCCTTCATTGACGCCTTGCGCGCCAATCGTCGCCAATACCGGCGCCGAATTACAGTAGCCTAATCCACTCTGACCGCGGACGTGATGCGCTTCGATTTCGGCGAGCGACAACGTGCGATCATAGGTCGCCAACTCATCAAGAACACCATCGTAGTAGGAGAAGGTCCCCGAGTTAAGCCAGCCGATGTTCAGGGAACTGGTGGAGGCAAAACCGGTCGTGAATGCCTGCGTACTCGATCCTTCCGAAACGCCGTCGACATAGACATCGGTGACGCCGGTGGTCCCGTCGCGTACAACGGCAATGTGATGCCAGTTGCCGTCGCTCACAACCGTCGAGCTCCAGACATCAAGCGTTACGTCACTTTGCAGATGGAACTGGATTTGCCCGACGTGTGGGGACGTGCAATCGATACCTACCCACCAATTGATGCTAACATCAGTTCTTCCGACAATCACTTCCGTTTCGGAACAGGCGGCCGATTTCTGCATCCAGAATTCGATCGTAAAACTCTGCGCCGTGCCCCAGTCAAGAGTACTGCCGATGGCAGCGTCAACTTGGCTCGCGCCGGTCGCACCACCAAACGTAAGCGCACCGGCAACTCTGCCAGCCGCCGCAGTCGGACAAATGGTGCACGTAGCGCTGGTGGCGCCAACAGTGTCCTGATACGGCTGTCCAGTCTCGCTGAACTTCCAGTAATGCGTCATACCTGTCGGACATTGCGCCTGCACTGACGCTTGACCGAGCAGGAGAACCGCGAAGACGATCAGAAAAATCATCTTCCTGTTAGTCGCCGAGAATCTCCTGATATCTCCATGCAACTTCACGTTAACCTCCAAATGTATGGAATAGAATCATATTTCGATTTCGTGCCGAACTAGGACTACCTTGAGCGTAACCCGAGACTTTCGTGGATCCCGGATCGTACATCTGATTCGTCCTTTCGTCAACCTGCATGTTGAAACCACATATTTTTCAATCGACCGAGACGGCTCTTCCTGCCGCCTCCGCCATTCGCAATCACTTCAGCAATACCATCTTCTTGGTCTGTGACTGATCACCGACCGTCAGTCGATAGAAATAGACACCGGAAGCCACGGTTTCGCCATTCTGATTAGTGCCGCGCCACTTGTAAGTGTATTTGCCGGCGGCCAGTGGCTCGTTGATAATCGTGGCGATGTTTTCACCAAGAAGATTATAGATAACCAACCGTACCTGCTTATTGACAGAACCGGAACCGACCGCAAATTCAATCGTCGTTTCCGGGTTGAATGGGTTGGGGTAGTTTTGGTTAAGTGTAAAGTCGGTTGGCAGGTTGGGTTTCAGACCCTTTACCGGGATCCCGACAGCATTGGGATCGGAAAGTACTGCCGTGTTGATACGTACATCCTTGCCATCGCCGGTCAACTCGCTCGCTGAGACAAACGGCAGTCTGATCATTGTGCCGGTTCCAACCGAAATACGTGAATTGGTGGCAGAGCGTGGATAGAGCAACACCACGAGCTTGCCTTGGCTATCATCCTTATAGCGCAAATACATACGCGCTGATTTGTCGGTAGTCTGTGGAGCCATGAACCGCACTTTGTTCGGATTGTAGCCGATTTCCACCTGCATTCCGGCGATATCGGTCGGAAGCTCGGCATTCACATCAATAACATCACCGGTAACGATACCATTGTCGTCTCCGAGACGTACGATCGCTTCCTTGCCACTCCATTGCGGCATGCTCGGTGGCACTGTGCCAAAGATGATATTGATTATCGCCACCAAATCGATCACGTCCACCGCTGAATTCTGATCAACGTCGGCGGCGTTGAACTGCCGGGTCGAGAGAGTATGGTCGCCGACGATATAGCCGACGGTCACGACCGCGTCTGCCACGTCCACACGACTGTCGCCGTTGACGTCGCCGAATTGGTCTACCGCGAAGACGCCGGTGGTGTCGGATTTCAGTTTTACCGAGGCGACCCCCGGATTCGGATTGGTCGCTTCCCAGGAGTTCTCGAAGCGGATAGGTGAGTAACCGGTGGGGGCGTTGGTCCGGATCGTTGCCCAGAAATTGAAGATCGCCGTTCCGGAGGTCGTCCCGGCCGCTATGCGTTGATTGTCCAGCCCAAACGCCACGACACGTATATTTCCCGGAGAACCGCCGACATTGTCGTAAACCGTAAAATCTGTCAGCCGTTCGGTCGGTACTAACGAATCTATCATTATGACATCCCTGTCGTAGAGAAAATCAAACTGCACGCCATAGGCGTCGCCTAAGTTGCCGAGATTGACCGGAATTGCGACGCCTGTAACTCCGGGCATTCCCCCGGTAGTTTGTCGATACGTTGTCGATGAGGCCGTATACAAGATGTCCTCCGTAGACGGTGGTGTGCCTACGTTGATGGACACAGTGCGTTCCGGATTAGCCGTAGCCCCGGAATCGTCTTCGCACCAGAATGTGACTCCGAAGTTGCCAACCTGCGAGATATTTGCCCAGGTGAAGGTGCCGGTTGCCGAACCACTGCCGACAACCTGCCCACCGCTGCCAAACGTTGCTCCGGTTGGAAGTCCTCTTGCATGCAAAGTAATTTTCTGATACGCGTCAGAGTCGGTTGCCGTAACCGAAAAAGTGACTGTTGAAGCCAACTGCACATTATAGGTTGTTTGAGAGATGGGATCAATGACCGGCGAGTGATTGGTCGTAACGGGTGGTATGCCCACGGTCAGTATGCCGGAAACAATTGTCGGATCTATCACGTGCGTACCGGTGTTGTCGGAGTATTCACACGTCTGTTGTCCCGTACCCTCTTCGTTGGGGCTATATATCTTAATCGGTGTAGTCGTGCCTAAGGGGATGCCGGCCTTTACCTGCACATAGAACTGGACGAGAACTCCGCGCCCCACAGGGTAGAAATAATGTCCCCAACCAATCAAAGCCATTGCAGCATGAGTGGAGTCAATCGGCTGCATCTCTGCCGAGTAGTCGAAGACACTATCCACGACCGAGCGACCGCGTTCAACGATTAAGATACGATTGTACCCCTGGTCAATTACAAACCTCACGACACTCGTGTCGATCTGGAAGAACGCCGTCATAGCCGCAAGGTTGTAACTGCCATTCTTTACCAGCAACCTGACAGGTACGATGCTGCCGGCATCTCCCGTAACGTCAACAACCTTGAAAGTGTCGGCCGCCGAAATCTGGCCCATGGCCGGCGTAACGCTGGCGGCGAAGGCCAAGATTGTCAAAGTGAGAAGCAATTGTCTTATCATGTGACTACCTCTATTTCTATCTGCGGAGAAACTATCTTCGTATCTAAACATGGCTCACATCCTGATCAGACGATACAGTCGGCGGCAACACCCGCGCCGCAGTCCGACATTCCTTGTGGGTTCGACTATTCGTTCGATCCTCCTTCACTTCAGCAACACCATTTTTCTCGTCAGTTGCTGATCGCCGACACGCAGCCGATATAAGTAAACTCCGGATGCCAATTGTGCTCCCGTGTCATCGGTTCCGTCAAACCTGACGGTGTGTTTTCCTGTCGGCTGGTTACCCGTGAACAATACTCGGACTCTCTGTCCGAGACAGTTGTACACTTCCAGAGAAACATCCCCGATTTTTTCCAACGAGTACGATATGACTGTCTCCGGATTGAACGGATTCGGACAATTCTGTTCAAGAGCGAACTCCTTCGGCAGAGCACCGCCCGAAACCACGCTGGTCAGAGCTATGGGAGTGCCGTTGGCGTCGACAATTTCTTGTGACACCAACTCTGCCGACGAATTTGTTGTCAGTCGGAAAAGGCCATTCCCGTTGGCAGCGAAGGTGCCGCCCTTTGAACTCAAAACCAGTACCCGCAGTAGGTTGCCGTCGCGAGCCGAACGCAATTCCATATTCGCCAGCGTCGGCAGTGTCACGCAATTGACCGGATCGTCGCCGTCTATGCGGAAAGTTATCAGCGCGCCGGCGACTTCCCTGCTGCTGGTGAGCTTATAGACTGCCCCGTCGGCGGTAATCTCTAATTCGGATTCCGCACTGGCAGTCCCGGCAAAGGCGTTGATCTTTGGTACGTCGCCGATAATGATGCGAAGCAAATAAACCAGATCTCCGATCGTCCCCGGCGAGCCGTCTTGATTGACGTCGCTGTTGACCCAGCGTACACCGTTGAGGGGGTATTTGACGGGGTTCAGGAAGTAGTTTGTGAAATAGACTGCGTCACCGATTTCCATTGGCACGAGATTTAGATTCAGATCCCCAACTAAGGCATCATACTTCTTAATCAGCACACTACCTGAAGTCAAACTCACCTGAGAACGAGGTAGTATAGTCCCGTCCGGTAGATAGATGATATTCTCAGTATTGCTGAGTGAGTCGATAATTCTGAACTCCACGCGCGAGAACTGCCCGGCAAAATTGGGATCGGGACAAGTAAGAAATCGCAAATACGCAACCGCACCGTCACCCGGAGGCATCGGGATACTGCCGGGGATAGCAGGCTCAGCGTGACATTTGATGAATAGTCTTCCGTAACCAATCCCCTGTGCCACGAACGGATACCAACCCTTGGTGCGAATCGAGTCGCGCGTGAATGAAAGGAGAGTCAGCAGTGACGGATCATACTCGATCAGCAGGTGGAAGCCCGCAACAACCACGCGATTGTGCAAATTGATGGGAATCGTCACGACTTCGTTAGTGAACGCTTGCTCGTCGGATAACGACAGCTCGATTGGCAACGTCGCCAGCAATTGCAGAGCAACCTGTTTGTGAGTAACGCCGCCGGATTCATCCTGCGCCGCAATGTCAATACCATAGTTGCCTGAATCAGCTATGCTGCTGCCCCAAATGATGTATCCGGGATTACCGGAGTGTATTTGTGCTCCGATCGGGAGATTAGTTGCGGAAAAGGTGATCGACTCCAGATCAGGATCACTGGCCATCAGCGGGATAAAAACTGAATCACCGGAAAATGCGGTGACTGAGCCGTTGGTACTGATCTGGGGCGGTCTGTTGACGTTAATCACTTCAATCGGCACATCCATCTGCACGGCGATGCTGCCATCGGTGGCCACAAAGCTCGCAACAAAAGGGGAACCGGAAGCCGAACCCGGTCCGAGATACGGAACTGCCCAACTGAACCTGCCGGTGCCATCACCGTTGTCTTTGAACTTTGCCGACGGTGGCAGTTTGCCGGCATACAGACGAACGGAACTCCCTTCGGGGTCGCGTGCTGCTACGCCGAATACATAGGTCTCGCCCTCATTGACCAACCTGGTTGACATCGGCTCAAATTCCGGCCCTTGGTTGTTAGCGCCTGCCAGCAAGCTCCCGGGACTGACGGTCTTGCTCTCCACCGTCACCGTGTCCATGATCCCGTAAGGATCAGACTGACAAAGTGTTCGCGAGGGCAGAGCCCCCACGGTCAGCGCCAGCATGAGGCTACACATAAGGAGTCGCTGCAGAATCATGATCTTTCCTGTCCCGTTCCGGGCACAATCATCTCTGTCATCCACGCAACCTTTTCGAGCAACATATGTGCCAATGCCTGAGCGGGGGTGTTAGAATCATCGCGGGAACCGCTTTCCCCGAACGATAAATCGCGGGCGAGGCAACTTTCTGCAATCAAGTAGGTTAATCCGTCTGGCCGCCAAAGGGCGGGCACTGAAGTACAAATAGAACGCAAGTATTTCGAAGGTGCGAACACGCTGTGTTGCACAGCGTCCAATAATTGTGTGCAATCTCTTGCAATCATTCCTAACGACTCGCAATCGGCCCTAAATAAAAATAGCCTGGCAGACGAACTTCATGTGTTGCGTCACTTCGCCAAGCTGGATCAGTCGCATCGTTCGTAAGCCGTTAGAAATTCAGTCTTTAACTACCTCCGGTCTCTCTTCTCTAAAATCTCTCATTTGTTTTAAGATATGGGGAGATTTTACTCTCCCCATATCCATAAAAAAGATAACCCCGATGGATTACTTCATCAGCACCATCTTCTTGGTGTCGGAGTACGAACCGGCATTCAACTTGTAGAAGTAAACACCGGACGGAGCCATCGAAGCATCCCACTCAACAGAGACATTACCAATGTTGTTGCCGCTGAAGCTCTTCACCAGCTGGCCAGCAACGTTGTAAATGCTCAGCGTCCACTCGGTCTGGTTCGGCAGAGCAAAACCAAGCTTCGTGGTCGGGTTGAACGGGTTGGGAACGTTCTGTGACAGCGCAAACGAGGTCGGCAGAGAGATCTTGTTGAGACGAGTGCTCAGCATGTTGCCATAGTAGTCGGCAACTTCAACACTCTTAAGCTCAACATCACCACTCACCGTAAACAACTCGTTAGTGCCGGAAGCAATACGATTCGACAGATTGCTCATACCGGAGTAGACAAGCACTTTTAGCTCGCCATTAACTTCGCCGGACTCAAGCTTCATGTTCGTCTTGTTCGAAACACTGTAAGCACCGTTGATCGCAAACGTCGCATAGACGGCGCCAAGCTCGCTGGCAGACTCGGTCGAAACCGAACCGTTAGCAACATTGACCGTCACACCGCCTGCAAACGGAGACAGCTTCTGGATGGGCAGAGCATCACCAACGATAATGCGCAGCAAGTAGACGAGATCGCCAACCGTAAGCACATGACCGTCATTGTTGACGTCGGTAGCGGCAACCTGGCCCTGCGGATTAATCGTAAATGCGCTGATTCCCTTGATGAAGAAGTTGGTGAACACTACCGCATCCGCGATTTCGTTCTTAACACCGTTCAGGTTGACATCACCACGAGCGTCGATTTCGTCGGCGCAAGCGATATCAATACCACCGTTCATGAAGTACAAGTTCTCAATAACCTGCTTTGCCGGATTGTTGTTGTTGCACCCCATGTACTGGCCATCCTTCGGGCACCAACCACCAATTACCACACCATCCGCAGAATCTGTCGTTATTGGATAGTCCGTGCAGAGGATGAGATTATCGGCTTTTAGCCATTTGTCCCATTCAAAGGTATGAACGGCACTATCCCCAGCAATGTACAGTTCGTTACCAGTCGGGTCGGAGAAACTGTTATCACCGCAATCAATCCAAGCAAACCCTATCTCCGTGTACTGGCACTGGTACGTACGGTTGTTGGTGACATAGAACTTCAGCAGTGCAATTTCCTTATCATTAAGGTCGTATACACTTGGAGGAACTGGATACGTGCCGCAACCCGGATGGTTCGGACCGTTGTTGGTCTCAGCCAAAGCAACAATCCTCAGCAAACCAGACGGGCACGGACCACCACAGTTGCCATCATTACCGAAGCGGTAAGTGAAGTACTCCCATCCAGAACCACTGCCAGCAGGAGGGCAAGGCCCCAAGAGGGGACCGATCTTCGCGGAGACAAAGCTCAAAGCGGAAGCATCGTAGTGGATCAAGAGGTTGTAACCAGCAAATTGCAGCCCCGTCTCCGTCAGACCCATCTTAACTGGTACTGTTTCGTAAGTACCCTGGAACACGAAGCCGGGATATTCGTGGGTCGGACCGACGCCGAGCTTTTCACCCATCTTCGGGATCTGCACGATATTGAATCGAATAGGGACGGCCTTAACCACGAAAGCACAAGTACCGACATCTCCGCACATGTCTGTCGCAGTGATAGTGAAGTTGTAAGTGCCGGCAGTATCCGGGGTGAACTTGAACAAGCTGCCGTCGAATTCGTACCAAAGGGGATTAGCATTACCGCTGGTGGCAGTCCAAGTCAGATGATCCGCGTCTTTCACCGGACCCAAAGAATCTTGATCCGTGGCAGTAAAGGTTCTCGTATACAGAGCCTTCATTGGGGTCGACGCGGGATCGGGGGGACAGTTGATGATCGGAGGATAGTTCAACCACGTAATGGTGAACGGATAGTACGTCGTAGCCACGCACTTATTGATGGCTCCCACTTTGACAGCCGTCACGGCCGGAGGGCAGAATTGATTAGCCGGACTCGGAGTTATAGTAAGCACGCCAGCGGTGATCGGGCCATCAATCGAGCCAACATCAGTGCTCCAACCCGTCCAATCTTTTTCACCCTTATCGGCATTGAAAGTAAACGTATAGCCGCTGTGGCTAGAGGACACTTGAGCACCCGGAACGGGGGGCAGAAATGCCGGAGCTCCGCACGGCTTGACCACTATGGGGATTGCGATAGGACCATTCGCAAGCTGGGGATTCTGCGGATCATCGCCAGTCGAAAGGCCGCAGAACGTCGGCTGAGTAAAGTTGTCCGCATCCCAAACGAACTTCCACGAACCGGCCTCCGGGATGAACTTGGGCGCTACAGTCAACGTTTCCGGCGTTAAGGGGTTGGGATCGACAGGCATGAGCAGTTTCAGATCCCAAGCCTTGGTGCTTACCGCATGCGGCGGAATCGGGGTGTCCGCGTCCGCACCGCCAAGCAAGAAACGATAAGGCCATTCCGGAACGAGGCACACCTCGTAGGTGAACAAGAGTTTGTCGTTGAGAGCACCAACGACATCACCCCACTCCTGGACGTAGTGGGTCATCGGCTTCTTGGTGCAAGCCGGGGTAGGGGGCAGGGGTGACTGCCCGTTCGGTTTGTTGCCGTACGGGGTCTTCCAGGACATTCCCGGAAGTGTACTGGTGAATTCGAAACCGATGGACAAGCCCTGGATAGGATCGGAGTTCTGAATCCAGATCTCCACGGTGTTCTCTTGGCCGTACCACACGTTACCGTCTACGTCTGGGTTAAATTTGACGCAGACATCACCCGAGTAGCCGAAAGCACCAGTTGTGAGAAGAAGCATAAACAAAAATATCAGAACTAAACAATTGCGTTTCATTCTTAGCTCCTTAAAGGTTGTTGAAACGAATCAGGGTTAACACTCACCCTGAACTCTGTTGTAGTCCAATGGCCTTGAAGAATCTCGCCCGTAGCGAGCCCTTCAGACCCGTGAGATCAACAGAACGACGCACGCTGTGGCGGGTTCTGTCTCGTCTCAGATGGTGGTTGAACGTTTAAGCCTCTTCTTCTCCTTAAATCCTTCTCACCTCCTTCCACTTTTTTTCTCCTTCAATTTTCATCACTTTCAATATGCCTTTCTAAGACTCGTGTCGATTCTCTGTCAGAAATCGGCGCGCCTAGTGACAATGGGGCGCCTGACCTCCGGAAAATATATAAGCAATCAAGAACACGCAATCCGAGACGTCGACCGTGCCGTCAGCGTTAGCGTCTCCCTGACCCTTTGCATAGACGCATGTACCCGGGGCTGTGCCACCGGAGAAGATGTACGCAATCACGAATACGACATCCGAGATGTCGACGGCTCCATCGCTGTTGGCATCGCCACATTGGCAAGGGGGGAGGCAGTGGAACGTGTTGGAGCCGTCGAGCAGCATCAGCTTAGTTTCATCAATGGACACACACCGCAGGCGTTCCGTGATACACACAGAATCCGGCGGTGCGTGACGTAGACAAACTGTATAGTCGCTATTCCAGTTTGTGCAACACTTTTCACCAATAGCTGTGTCTATTTCCAACTCATAGATGCACCCGATTGTCTGACCCGCTGAATTCGAGAAACTCGTCTGGGCCTTGTCGATCTGCAGCCCGAACGTCTTTTGCCGGATGCTGTCGCATATTGAATCAGCCTCAGTCGATTCCATAATCAGTTTCAGCAAGACGCCGTTACCCGGCGGAATCGGTTTGACGACGCGCGGAGAATCAGAATCACAGATGGCCGATATTTTCACCTGACCGTGCATAGCGTCCTGGATTCGCGCGCTAAAAAACTTGAAACCCCGAGACCTCGTGTTAACCGTGTCGAATTTGGCGTAGATAACATCGCCCACTGTCGAGTCCGCTCTGAACCGCAAGAGCTCCGGCCAGGCCGACCTTATCCACAAAGTAAAACCCACTATTGAATCACTCACGTTATGCAGATTCACCGGAAGCACTACGTTGTTATTTACGTGGTGATTCCGAAGCGGAGTTGAAATAGTGCCAGGCTGGCAAAGCACTTCATAACTGTTGGGTGCAGTCACAGCTTCCCTGCTTAAAAACGTCACACCCAGCGGCAAGATGAAGATCAACGCCAGTGATACAAAACGCCATTTGGGGGCCATCAAGCAACCTCCTTGCTCAGAGAAAAGAGTTACATTACCGTTACTTCTTTAATCGGTAGCTGTTTGGCCTTTATACACTCTCCGCCGTGCGAATTTAGGTCTGCGTTGCCTAATACTGGTAAGAACCTAAGTCTATCTAAATGTTCGAGTCAGCGATGCGTTTTGACTTGAGACTCAACACGCATCCGGGAGTTTTCGTCTACGAAGTACGAAGTATGATCAAGTCTCTGTATGCTTCAATTCAACTAATGAAACTCAGCGTTGTCAATTCTCACCAGAAGCTACGGTTAGTAACAAACTTGATCGCTAAGACCTTGTGTTCACTTCAATGCAGAATATAAGCCAGACGGGGGGTGTTGTCAATAAGAATTTTCGTTTCTGCCGTAGTTTTTTTGTTAGTTTGCCGGTTCGAGACGCGCCAATCTCCCGCTTCAATACGGTCGGCAAGCCGCTACCGACGAACAGCTTGCGCTCTCCTTTTGAGTGTACCGAGATCAACTCTGTATAGTATCAAAACCGACACAATCAGACAAAAAAAGAGGCCGAAGCACAGGATGCCAAATCTGAGAGGGGGGCAGGAAACTCAAATTTGGGACAACACCCTACTTCAGCCTTCTAATTCCTGAACACAGTTTAGTATGCATTGTTCCAAAATGCAAGCGAAAAATTGCGACTATTGCGAAAAAAATTACCGGAGCAATATCCGTCACTTCCTGTTGCTGCAACTCGTTGCCAAATAATTACTTCGGCGGACAGGTCTGATTTATCACTTTATTCCGAGATTTGGCGGAGATATCGCCATCACAACGGCCGATCTCGCCGGTCAGTTGAGAACACGAATCAACTGGTTTTGCGATGCTCTGCCAGACAGACGCTCACATCTACCGACTATCGCTAAAACACGTGTAGACATGCGTCGAGTACAGGAAATGCACTAGAAGCAGCGCCGTCTGAAACGCTTTCCTGGCGGCACATTCCGTAGCGGCACATGGCGTGTGCTTAATAGCGCCCTGCGGGCGAACGCCGTTAAGAGTTCCGTCAGGTCTTAGTCCCGCTCATCGGGGCGTGACCTGACGCACTCCTTCGTGTGCGGCGTACGTCTCGTGCGCCGCGTCGCAACGCCGCTCTACTTACACGCGGCACACGGCGCTTGTCCGCCGGAGAAGATGTAGGCGATCAGATATACCACATCCGAGATATCGACTATGCTGTCACAGTTGGCGTCACCAGCGAGCTTTGGCGATGGTGCTGACCCACCGGAGAAAATATAGGCGATCAAGTAGACGACATCGGAGATGTCAACGATAGCATCACCATTGGCGTCGCCGCATTTAGCCGGTTGTGCCATGATAAAGGGCGAGAGGGATGTGACAGAGCCACAGATGACATTGGCCACCAAGTCTTGCGATACTGTTACATCCTCCCAGGTGGTATGGCCGAGAGGCAAATGGAGCAAACGCAATGAGCTCTCTGGTACACCGAGTAAACTCGGATTATATCCTAAACACACGGTTATTTGACCGCTAAAGTCCGCGCTCGTGGACATAACGTAGTAGGTTGGTGAGCTTATCGGAGAGACCACATAACCCGCCGGTGGCGGATTTCCCGTCGAGCTTGTCACCACTTCGGTGGCACCCGCAGTAGCAACATTATCAAACGTTAGCGTGACGCCGGCAATCGGCGCTACCTCGACACTGCTCCCTGTTTGGGTGACAGCGGCGTTACTCTCGCAGGCGTCGCCGACGCCATCGGCATCTAGATCGGCTTGATCGGCATTTGAAGTTAGAGGACAATTATCATTATCATCTAGCACGCCGTCGTTGTCCCAATCGGTCGGCAGCGCAGTCAGCTTGGTCACAAAAGCATCACAGATGCCGCCTTGATACGTCCCCTGATAGGGATTCAAAGTCGGGAAGTCGGTATCTGTAGTCAAGCCCGTCACATAGGCGTTGCCGCTGCCATCGACCGCGATGCCGTCTCCCTCATCCCCTAGTCCCCCGCCGAGGTAGGTGCTGTAGATCAGGCTGTTGCCAGAACTGGAGAGCTTGGTCACAAAAGCATCAGCGTTGTGATACGTCTGATAGGGATTCAAAGTCGGGAAGTCGGAAGAATAAGTCTGGCCCGTCACATAGGCATTTCCGCTGCCATCAACCGCGATGCCCAGTGCTTCATCGAAGTCTCCCCCGCCGAGGTAGGTGCTGTAGATCAGGCTGTTGCCGGTACTGGAGAACTTAGTCACAAAGACGTCGCCGCCGCCTTGATTTGTCGCCTGATAGGGATCCAAAGTCGGGAAGTCGGAAGAATAAGTCCGGCCTGTCACATAGGCATTCCCGCTGCCATCAACCGCGATGCCGTATCCTGCATTGCTGCCTGACCCGCCGAGGCAGGTGCTGTAGATCAGGCTGCTGCCGGAACTGGAGAGCTTGGTCACGAAAATGTCACCGCCGGTCCGATAGGGATTCAAAGTCGGAAAGTCGGAAGACGAGGTATTGCCCATCACATAGGCATTGCCGGTGCCATCAACCGCGATGTCGCATCCACAATCGACGCTTTCCCCGCCGAGGTAGGTGCTGTAGATCATGTTGCCAGAACTGGAGAGCTTGGTCGCAAAAGCATCGCAGCCGCCTTGAAACGTTGCTTGATAGGGATTCAAAGTCGGGAAGTTGGAGGAAGAAGTCCAGCCCGTCACATAGGCATTCCCGCTGCCATCAACCGCGATACCTCCTCCGCTAAGGTAATTCTCATTCTCACTTCCGCCGAGGTAGGTGCTGTAGATCAGGCTGTTGCCGGTACTGGAGAGCTTGGTCACAAAAGCATCACCTCCTTCCGCCGGATAGGTCCCACCCTGATAGGTCGCCTGATAGGCATTCTGAGTCGGGAAGTTGGGAGACCAAGTTATGCCCGTCACAAAGGCATTGCCACTCCCGTCGACCGCGATGCGGTTTCCCTGTTCCCAGCTTGCCCCGCCGAGGTAGGTGCTGTAGATCAGGCTGTTGCCGGTACTGGAGAGCTTGGTAACAAAAGCATCACCCCAGCCTTCTTGGAACGTCCCCTGATAGGGATTCAAAGTCGGGAAGTCGTAAGAATCAGTATAGCCCGTCACATAGGCACAACCGCTGCCATCGACCGCGATGCCGTGTCCTTCATCGCTCTCTCCTCCGCCGAGGTAGGTGCTGTAGGACAATTCAATGCCAAGCGTACCCAGCGCCTGTAGATTCGAACCACCCGCTTCAAATCCAATCGTCTTCTCGGATAGCTGCGAGAAGCTGCCGGTGCCGGACAAATTACCATTGGTCGGTGACTTTACCGCTACGACCATATCTCCCCATTTGGTTTTCAGGATCAGTCTGCCGTCTGCATCAATCGAAGTCTCTTCGGTGCCTTCGTAGGCAACCTTGATCTGCGCCATATCCGCTCCCGGCGCGACGATAAACTCGTACGCCGCCTCACTATTGCCGTCGCCGGAGTATTTTAAGTCGATGCCGGGATAAACATCTTTAAGCGTGATAGCTTCGTAGTTGGGAACGTCGGTGTGCCATTTCGATGCGTCATTGCCGAGGAAGTAGTTGCATTTGTATTCCATTTGGCTTTCGGCGACAATTTCGGGATTTGGATTGGCACCGAGAAATTTGGCGGTGAGGACGAGTTGCTCGACGGAGTCGCGATCAGACACACCCCTGACCCCTCTCGAGAGGGGAATAGGCTCACTCGCAGCGGTGCCGCTCGATGAATGCGAGTCCCCTCTTGAGAGGGGATTAAGGGGTGTGTAGTCGCCACCGACACGTCGCGTGAACTGATAGGTGACACCTTGATTGGTAAACCACATCGTAGCCCCGCCAGCGTTGGCGCGGAACAAGACGCGGTCGTCCCACTGCCCCATGTTCTTGGTGAATGCCAATGGCATTGCGTTCATTTTCTGAGCGACCAGAGGTTGATTGTCTGCCGCCAACACGGCAGCCGCGCACAGCAATAACAAAGTCGCAATTACGGCGATAGCGGATGGTTTCATAAGACCTCCCTGAGGACGGCTTGAAGTATTTTCTTTTCAATACAATCAAAGCAAACACGACTCCATTGTCAAGGATTTTCTGCAGGAATTTTCGACGGGTCGGGCAACGGCATGTACCTTTTAGGTTCCGCCGGGTCTTAGCCCCGCTCAACGGGGCGTGACCTGGCAGCAGCGTCATGTCACATCCGGCTACCGCCGGACAAGACATGACGCAACCTATGTAACCTACTCCCGCCAAAACTTTTGTTGCTTTCCCGCGTATCCGTGGGTGTATATAAGTAGTAGGAAGTGAATCAAAGACGAATGATTGACGAACACAGAGGTATACAGGAGGGAACCATGACGGAAAGATTTGATGACAAGCGGATCAATGAAGCGCTCGAGTTGCTCAATGAAGTGGCGCGCGACAAAAAGGTAGAGCTGCAAGGAATGGTCGCGAACAAGTATGGCGAATTGCGCTCGGCCATTAGCGGTGTTGCCGGCAAACTACAGCACGACGTTGCCGAGACCTATCACCGCAGCAAAGAGAAAGCCAAGGAACTGGCATCAGAGGTTGACGAAAGCGTGCACAAGAATCCGTGGCCGTATCTCGGCGGCACGGCACTGGGATTCTTGATTCTCGGCTATTTCTTGGGCAGATCAAAAAAGTAGTAGATCACAATCGATTTATGAGCGGCAGATATCTCCAGCTACCGCTCTCGAATCCGAATTGGGTAACAAAATGATTTCTATCTCAAGCTTTGTCAGAGACTTGATCGAGTCCTATATCCAGACTGCAATTGACCTTCTCAAGATCGAGGCAGCAATTGCCTACCTGAAGGCGCTCAAGGGCGTTAGGCGCTTTGTCATCGCGGCGATGCTGTTGTTTTTCTTTGTGGTTGTGCTTGGTTGCGGCTTTCTGCTGATACCTATAGCACTGCTGCTCTTTATGCCTTGGGCTCCCGAGACCAAGGCGATCGTCGGCATCTGTATCGGCGCAGCTTATGTCGTGATCCCGATCATCGTTATTTCGATGCTGCTCTCGGAAAAGCGGTGGATACGATGGTCGGGCGTAGAGAAGTTGATGAGGCAGGTCAATCGACCTAAGTCATAGCTTTACAGACGTTGGCGCTGATATCACACAATTTCCTTCTCGACCTTCCCCGAATTTGGGGAGGGAATTGGTGTAAGGGTTGAATTAATAAGGGGATAGTATATCGAGGAAGTGGTACAGCCGCTTCTATCGGATCTTCGGCATTGCTGACTTCCGCTTCTTTGCGCTGGGCGATGGCATCAAAAAATTGCCGCAACGATCCAACAGAGGCCCGTTGCGATTCCTCCAGCAAATCGCTGCGACACCAGTTCCCCTGAGGCTGCTTCATAAGTTATGTTCTGGGCATACAAACCCTGCATGGTCTATAGCGCGTAGGGGTCGCCCTTGTGGCGACCCGCATTAACATTGAGTGAAACGACAGGTCGGTGGGCGCACTGCCGTGCGCCCCTACGACAAATCGTTCGTCTGGCCGGTGAAATCCCACTTGTGGGACAACCTCCCCTCTTCCCGCCGTAACTTTTTGGGGAAAGTCCAACTCACCGATCCGCTTGACTTTCAATAGCTTTGACTGTATTGTAGCTCCTCGTTATTGTTATGACCAAAAGGCAACTTCTCAATCGTTTTCTGCAACTGCTGCTACTGGCGGTCATCTGCTATTTCTTCGCACCGAGCTTTGTCGACAGCCTCCGGAAATTCAACCCTTCAGCCTGGACAATCAACTACCCGCTGTTAATCGCTTCGCTGCTGCTGATGCAGGTCGTGCTCTATGCGCAGTCGGCGATCTGGTCGACGATTATCACTTTCTTTGACAAGAAGGTGAGCTTCAATAAGGCGTTCAAAATTGCCTACCTGTCACAGCTTGGCCGTTACTTGCCGGGACGTATCTGGCAGTTGTTTGGGATGATTTATCTCGCCGCCAAAGAAGGCATCACGAAGGAAGAGGCAACGGTCTCGTTTATCCTCTGCCAGATTTTTTTGACGCCTCCGGGTTTGTTGATTGCCGTCGTTTACCTGTTTCTGCTGGAAACAGCCGATAAGTATAGCCCGTATTCCGGCTTCGCCTGGGTGGGTGGTGCGATCTGTGTCGTGTTCCTGTTGATCTATTTTCTGCCAAGCCTTTTCCGGAAAATGATCAATTTCGCCACGCGTCTGTTGAGACAACCGGAAGTGGATTTCCATCTGAAAAAAAAGGTGGGAATGCAGGTGCTGGCGTTTTATTTTGTGACTTGGAATCTGTATGGTGTCGGTTTCTACTTGTTTCTGAAGGCGATTCTCCCGGGAGTTGAGTTTAATCTGGTGGAGATTATCGGCGCTTGGACACTTGCGTATCTGGTTGGCTACTGGGCAATAGTCCTGCCGGCGGGAATCGGTGCGCGAGAGGCAATCTTGATGTTGTTGCTGACTCCGATCGTTGGAGGTGATCGCGCCGGTGTGGCCGTCATCGGGGCCAGAGTTTGGTCGATGCTGGGGGAATTGATATGTACCGTGCTGGCTTGGAGAGTGAAATAGCCGAGAAGCTCACATTAGAGGGACGGTTGAAAAACCTCCACGGGTGTCATTCTGAGGAGTCCGGCAACTGCCGGTCCGTCAGGCGCCGGACTGAACGACGAAGAATCTCCAATTTGTTGAAGGACAAGTGCGCCAGATTCTTCGCTACGCTCAGAATGACAGACCACCAGACTTTTTCAACAGTCCCACTAGGGCAGTATATCACCTTCAGAGAGCATTACACAGATGAAGTGATTTTGGGATCGGATATGAAATGGTAAAACGCAAAGCACAGACACAAGGCACCTCGTTAAAGGCATTTGACTTTGTCAAACAGATCGAGGAGCACCCCCGGTTCTTCTGGTATTATGCCGCCGCCACTTTGGTCTTCGTCGTTGTTCTGTTCAACAAGTTCATCTTCTCAAACGCGATGCTCTATGGTTCGGATACAATTAATGCGGGTATCTATTTCCGTGAGTTTATGGTCGATTACTACAAGGCACACGGCAGCGTGCCGATGTGGAGCCCCTATATTTTCTGCGGCATGCCGTTCGTCGACGCGTTTCACGGCGACATTTTCTACCTGCCGACTTTCGTTCTCAAGATGCTTCTCCCGCTACATCGGGCGCTTGGCTGGGGACTGATTTTGCATATCTATTCAGCCGGGCTTTTCGCCTATCTGTGTGCACGCGGTTTCGGCCTGTCAAAAGTCGCGTCAGCGTTTGCCGGTGTATCGTATATGTTTGCCGGCTATCTGGTTTCGATGGTGGCACCGGGGCACGACGGCAAAATTTTCGTTACGACACTCTTCCCGCTGGCCTTTCACTTTCTCAATCGCGGCACAACGACATTTCGGCTCAAGTGGTTTATACTGCTCGGACTCACAATTGCTTTGATTATTCTTACGCCACATCCCCAGATGGCGTATTTCACGCTTTGGGGGCTCGGTGGGTTCTTCGTTTACCGATTGGTTTTCATGTTCAGCGACAAAATCGGCACAATCAAGATGGCGCTGACCACCGCCATGTTTGTTCTCGCTGTTGTCATTGGGCTGTTCGGCTCGGCAATCCAATTCTATCCGGGTTACAGATACATTCAGGAGTTCTCACCCCGCGCGGGGACGGGAGCCGAAGGGCGTGGTGGTTGGGAATGGGCAACGTCGTGGTCGCTGCATTTGGAAGAGTTGGTCGGGCAGTTCATTCCCTTTTTCGCGGGCGTCAGCGTAAATGACCCGGAAGCAAAAGGCGGTTATTGGGGAAGGAATGCCTTCAAGGACAACACTGAATACACCGGCTTTTTCCCGATACTGATCGGCATCGTCGGCATAGCCCTCTGGCGGCGTCGAGAAACCTGGTTCTTTATGGGCATGGCCGCTTTTGCGTTAATTTATGCTCTCGGAGCTACTACGCCCCTGTTTTACATTTTCTACGCGATCATACCAAGCGTGGGCAAGCTGCGGGCGCCTTCGATGATTATGTTCCTGTTTAGTTTCTCGTTCGCGATGTTGGCCGCGTTTGGAATTGATGCTCTAATCAAACTCCGCGACGAAACCAAGACGCGCATCAGGCAGAAACTCCACAAGGCACTAATGATCACGGCTTCTGCTCTGACCGTTTTGGCGCTGTTGTTTACGGCTGCCGGCAAACCGTTGTTGTCGGTCTACACTTCGATATTCTACTCAGGGATCGAGGCAAGAAACATCCAGATGATGGAAGGCAACGTTCCGACCGTTGTGATTAGTCTCTGGCTGATCGCCCTACTCTGTTGGGCGGTGACTTACCTGATACGTGGCTACGTCACCGGCACGGTGGGTCGGGTGGCGCTCTTTGCCTTGATCTTCATCAGCCTGACCGATCTCTGGCGGGTTGATTTCCGATTTATCGATACCGTTGATTACAACCGGTACTTCCCGCACTCGCCAGTCGTTGACAAACTGAAGGCAGAGAAGGAGCCGATCCGAGTTATGGATCTGACTCGTCAGACATACCAGTCCAAGAACTACTTTGCGCTCAACGGTATCGAGCAGTTGGTGGGTTACCATGGCGCTCAGTTGAAGACCTTTGACGAATTCATTGGCGGCTTGACGTACTCTCGACTGCGAGGGAACAGGGAAATCAATCTCCGACCGTTCCAACTTACCGGCACTAAGTATATTATTCTCGACCGTGGTTCGCAGATGTCGGAGGCGCAGGGTTTCAAGAAGGTCTATGACAATGAGGTTGTCGTCTACGAGACACCAGGTTCGATGCGCCGCGCATTGATCTACCACGCCTGTCAACTTGCGTCCAACACGACCGCTGATCTTGATCTGCTATATGATGGAAATTTCCCTTACATGAGGGTGCTCTTAGTCTCCGAAGTGCCGGAATATCAGCCCGTTCTGCCTGATTCAGGGGCGCAGGAGTCGGTCGAGATTGTAGAACACGAGATAGCTCGTCAGCGCTACAAAGTGGAAATGGCGACGGCGGGATTGTTATTCGTTTCGGAGAATTACTTCCCCGGCTGGAAGGTCAAGGTGGATGGCGTCGAGAAGAAGCTATTGAAAGCGGACTACACCTTCCGCGCAATATCGGTTGATAAAGGTTCGCACGATGTCGAGATCTTTTGGGATTGGCCGCGCTACACCGGTAGCCGTCTGGTTACGATTCTTACCGTCATCTTATCGGGTCTTGGTATCGCCGCTTGTCTTTTCTACGAACGCAAGACGAAAGGAACATCCGCTTGACTGAACGCGCCTTAGTATTGCTGCCGACCTACAACGAGAAAGACAACATCGAGAAGATCTCTCGTCAGGTGATTGCGATCGACCCTCGCATCGAAGTATTGATCGTTGATGACAACTCTCCCGACGGCACCGGCCAAATCGCAGATCGGCTATCAGCCGAAAACCCGCGCATCAAGGTGTTACATCGCGCCGACAAGCAGGGTCTTGGGCGAGCGTATGTCGCCGGATTTCACTACGGTATCGAGCAGAAGTATGACTATATCTTTGAGATGGATGCCGATTTCTCGCACCAGCCCAAGTATCTCACCGATCATCTCAAGAATATTCAGACGTGTGACATCAGTTTGGGTTCGCGCTATATCAAGGGGGGTGGTGTCGAAAACTGGCCCAAGACCCGTTGGGCAATCTCATATTACGCGAATGTATACTCCCGCGTCGTAACCGGTCTGCCGGTGCGCGATGCCACCGGTGGATTCAAATGCTTTCGCCGCCGCGTGCTGGAATCGCTCGACCTCGACAACATCCGGTCAAATGGCTACTCGTTTCAGATCGAGGTCAGTTTTCGGGCGTGGTTGCATGGATTCAAGATACGGGAAACTCCAATCGTCTTCATCGAGCGTGAGGCGGGACACTCCAAGTTCTCCAAGAAGATCATCTATGAGGCGGTTTTTATGGTGCTCTACCTCGGCATCCAGTCGATTCCGTTTCGTGTCAAACGGCTCTTCGGCTTTGGGAAGAAATGAGCGAGATTTACCCCTCGGTCTCAGTCATTATTGTCAACTACAACACTCCCGACCTTACGGCTGAACTGATTGCATCAATTCGCCGGCACACCGCGGGCGTGAGCTATGACATTGTTGTTATCGATAACGGTTCCGAGCCATCGCGTCGATTTTGCGCCGATCCCACCAAGCCCGCACTAAAGACAATCCAGTCGGAGATTAACCTCGGTTTTGGGAAAGCAGTGAATCTGGCGACAAAAAGCGGCGCGGGAACCTATCTGTTGTTCGCCAACTCCGACTGCCACCTTACGTCCAATGCTCTCCCGGTTATGGTTTCTTATATGCAGCAAAACCATGCTTGCGCCGCCTGTTCGCCGCGATTGATTCGGAAGGACGGCACGGCGCATTCATCGATTCGCCGTTTCCCCGACTACGGCAACATACGCCACTCGCGCGGCTCGATGCTTAAGGCCAACTCGAGCTACACGCTGGTAGCAGATACTTCTCGCAAGGAGGTTGAGGCGATGTCGGCGACGTTCATGATGGTTAGACGCGATCTGTTCGAGCAGCTTGGGGGCTTTGACGAGCGTTTTTTCATGTATGTCGAGGACACCGACCTCTGCAAGCGATTCCATGACGCAGGGAAGCAGGTGGTCTACCTCGGTGACTTGAGCGTTGTTCACCACTGGGGAGCGTCAACCCGGCTTCATCCGTGGCGGATGAAGCTGGAACACCATCTGTCAATCCGGAAGTACTTCCTGAAACACTATGCGAACAGGAGACTGTTTAATTCTCTGCTGACGCTCCAGTTGGCAGTCAATTATCTTCTCGTGGCCGTAAAGATGCTATTTGTTTCGAGTGCGAGGTGATTTGGTGACTATGATTTTGCTCGCTGTAGCGGCAGGAACGTTTGCTATGAGCTACATTGCCATGCCCATGTTGATCCGGCTGTCTCATCGCTTTGGCTTTCTCGACAGGCCGCACGGACGTAAACGCCATGCTTCGCCTACTCCGTTTGCCGGTGGTTGGTCGATCTTCATCTTCTTTTGGCTTGGATTACTGATTTGTGTACGACTGCTGCCCGAGTTGAAGAATGAAATGGTGCATTACCTCCCATCCTTCTTTGTCGCACATGCTTTGGTTTTCGTCGGCGGAGTCATTGATGATTTCGTGAGTCTGCGGGCGCCGGTTAAGCTTGTGATACAGATTGCCGCCGCCAGTATTCTCTTTTCCTCCGGACTGAAGATCGACACGATCTACATTCCATTCAGCGGTTCCTATCTGCTAGGCGATCTTAGCTATCCCGCGACAGTCCTCTGGGTGTTGCTGATCGTCAATGCGTTGAATATCGTCGATGGGTTGGACGGTCTGGCCACCGGACTGTCGATTATCGGCGCAGTCGGTCTGCTCTATACGGCAATAAAGCTGCAAATTCCTGTCGTCGCTGCCCTGACAGTGATTCTAATTGCCGTGTTGCTGGGATTCCTGCGATACAACTTCCCCAATGCGCGCATCTTCATGGCGAATTCCGGTTCCCACTCGATTGGGTTTGTGTTCGCCGTTGCGGCCATCTACTGCCCGATCAAGAGCTACACCGTGGTAGCGATGTTAGTTCCGCTACTAGTGCTGGGGGTGCCTCTGCTGGAGCTGGGAATCACGTTTCTACGGCGGCTGATAGCAGGTAAATCTGTGATCCGCGGGGACTTCGGGCATCTCTTCCATTTGCTTCCGCGTCGAGGAGTCAGTAAGGTCAAGACGGTCTTGATGTTCTGGGGAGTGGCGCTGGCGCTGCAAATCTTTGTTTTTACTCTTTTTCTATTTGACCGCCGCATCGTATTCTCTATATTGGTAGTATTTATGGCAGTCATAGCTGGCTGGTTTCTGTTTCTTCTGAAACGGGAGGAGCAAAACTGATGGCAGCGGGTGGGTATTTGGATTTCGAAAAACCCATATTAGAACTCGAGAAGAAGATCAGGGAGATGAAAGAGTTCGCTTCCGGTGAGGAAATCGAACTGTCCTCCGAGATCGTTTCTCTGGAACGAAAGCTACAGAAGCTACAGAACGAGATTTTTTCGAAACTCTCGCGCTGGCAGCGCGTTCAGCTTGCTCGTCACCCCAATCGCCCGTATACGCTCGACTATATCGGCCATATCTTCACGGACTTCATCGAGCTGCACGGTGACCGCGGCTATGCGGATGACAAAGCGGTTGTTTGTGGCTTTGCCAAGCTCGATGGCCAGAAAGCTTTGGTTGTCGGGCAGCAGAAGGGGCGGGATACCAAAGCCAAGCTGATGCGCAATTTTGGGATGATGCATCCCGAGGGCTACCGTAAGGCATTGCGGCTGATGAAGATGGCCGCACATTTTGGCCTGCCGATCATCATTTTTATCGATACTCCCGGCGCTTATCCCGGTTTGCAGGCCGAGGAGCGTGGTCAGGCGGAAGCTATTGCTCGCAATATCAGGGAGATGTCAGTCTTGCCGGTACCGATCATTATCACGATTATCGGAGAAGGAGCTTCGGGCGGCGCACTTGGCATCGGAGTCGGCGATGTGCTCTTGATGCAGGAAAACGCGTGGTATTCGGTGATCTCACCGGAAGGCTGTGCCGCCATTCTGTGGCGCGATCAGGCGAAAGCGCCTGACGCCGCCGAGGCGCTCAGAGTCTCAGCACCGGATTTGCTGGAACTGAAGGTGATCGACAAGATCCTTCCCGAACCGACCGGAGGTGCGCATCGTAATCACCAGTTAGCCGCCCAGATCGTGAAAGGCGAACTGCTGGCTTCGCTGGTTCAACTCAAACAACTCTCCACACAAGAGCTTCTGCAGCGGCGGCTTGACAAGCTCCGTACTATCGGCATTTATGACGAAATCTGATTCGGCCGCTGCGCCAGACCTTGCCATCAATCTTCTCCAAGTTCTCGCATGTCCCCGCTGTAAAGGGGGGTTGACTTATAGCGCACTCTCCCAATCTTTAGATTGCATGGGCTGCAAATTGCATTATCTTGTCAAAGAGGGCATCCCGATATTACTCGTCGAGGAGGCCCAACCGTTTTGATAGCAAGGAGCGATCACTAAATGAAACTGTCCAAGTTCTGCGAGGAGCACTTGATCCAATTCGACCTCGCCGGTACGGCCAAGAGCGAGATCATCGAAGAGTTGGTGGAGTTGGCTTCCAAGTCCAAGCTGGTTAAAGACAAGGTTCAACTGTTGAGAGATATTATTACCCGCGAAAACCTCGTCACTACGGGCGTCGGTTACGGTGTCGCCTTTCCTCATGCCAAAACTAAGGCGACGCGCGGCATTGTCATCGCCTTCGGCAGATCCGAGAAGGGGGTCGATTTCGAGGCGATGGACAGGAAACCGGTGAACCTTTTCTTTCTGATTGCTGCACCGGAAGACGCCATCGGCGCTCACCTAAAGGTAATGGCACACTTGTCATTCTTGATGAAGTCCGAGAAGAATCGTGAGAAGTTGATGACTGTCAAGAGCCCGGGAGAGCTGCTGCAGATTCTTGATACCATCAATGAATAATCCCAATGAAATGGGCAACCGGTCGGCTCTATAGGAACAGAAAACCCTTCCTGATTATCGGGGGTCTGGTTGTCTCGCTGCTGCTTTTTGCGCTGCAGCTTGACCAGAAGGCTTTCGTGGCGCGTCCGCTGCAGGAGGTGTTCTATACACCTTTTTGGTCGATTTCCAATAAGCTGACGGCGCTGGTCAATGTGTACAATAATAATATGGCGTTGAAGTCCGAAAACGTGCGGCTGAAATTCGAGCGCATGACTTTCGAACAAAACCGTTTGGAGAATCAACGCTTTCGGGAAATGTTGCGTCTGCTTCCCCGACCGGATTTCAAGCTGATTCCCGCGGATGTGATCGCGCATGATCAGGGACGCCGCTGGTCATCGGCGATAATCCGGGCTAACGAGTACATTGACCAATTTCTTCCGGTGGTGGACGAGAAGGGTCTGGTCGGCAAGATTGCCAGCAGCACCGGCACTGTGGCTACCGTCTCTCTTTTGATCGGTCCCAACTGTCGCGTTGCCTCTCGTGATAACCAGACGCGAACGCTGGGGATCATCAAGTGGAATACTGGGCGGGGACTGCTACTGGATGGTGTGGCGGTGGAGAACGATGTTTTTCCCGGGGACACGATCATCTCATCCGGCATGGGGGGTGTATTCCCCGAGGGACTGACAGTTGGCGTAGTCGCCAAAGTCGACACCATTCCGACGGAGGTTTTCAAGCGGGTTATAATCGAGCCCTTCGTAGATTTCGGAGCGCTCGACAATGTTATGGTCATGAAACCGTTGAGGGGTAGCTTTGGTAATTAGGATCTTCAAATTCCTGCTCCTAGCTTATCTGGTGACGTTCAGCCAGACGATCCTGTCGAACCTGACATCCATCCTCGGCATTGCCCCCAACTTCGGCACGATCATCATTCTGTTGATTGCCCTGCGGACGGAGTCTCAGGTTGCACTACCGACATCCTTCGCGGTAGCGTTGATCATTGACGCGCTAAATCCCGAGACCCTGGGGCTGGGAACAGCCGTCCGCTTTGCGATTGCTGTTGCCGCAAGCGAAATCAGACAGCACATCGATGTCGAGCAGCTACCGGCACAGATGTACTTGTTGATCGGCTCCGAAGTATGCTTTCAGACTCTGTTTCAAGCGTTGGCAAATTCCTTCGATTTCGGCACATTGTCGAAGATCTATCTCGAAGTCTCTCTGCCGACGCTGGTGTATACTGTTGTTGTCGGCTTCGTAGTATTGGCGATGGCAGACTTAGAGTTCAAGATCGAAGTCAAGAGGCGCGGCCTTGGTTAATCAAGTCCCCAAAATTTCTCGTGGCTGGATCCTGACCGGCGGACTGATCGCGGCCATCCTGCTGATTCTCGCCAGGCTGATTTACCTGCAAGTATTCCAGTATCAATACTATTTTCAGATGTCGGAGGAAAACCGTATCCGCGTCCTGCCGCGCGCGGCCATGCGCGGGAAGATCGTCGACCGCGAGGGGCGGCTACTGGCATCTGACCGACCGGCTTATACCGTCTCCATCATCCCCTCCGAAGTCTCGAAGATCGACTATCTTGCGGGAGAACTGGCGCCGCTGCTGGAGATGGATGAGAAGGCGATTGTGCGCAAAGTCTCCGACCGTCGCACGCGCAAGTATGAGCCGGTGGCGATCAGACGCGATCTGTCTTTTCCGGCTGTGTGCATCATCGAAGAATCCAACGAGCTGTTTCCGGGTGTCATCTATCAACTCGATCAAACGCGAACCTACTACTACGGCAAATCACTCTGTCACCTGATCGGCTACACGGGCGAAGTCGATGAGCATGAAGCCAAAGAGCAGCAGTACCGTATCGGCAGCATCATCGGTCGCGCCGGTGTGGAACGGCAGTATGATCAGTCGTTACGCGGCATCGACGGCATCGACTATCTGGAAGTCTCCGCGACCGGCAGGATTATCGGACCGCTGGAGGATCGACCCAGCAAAGACCCGCTGATGGGGGACGAACTGGCGTTGACCATTGATATGGATTTGCAGATGGCTGCGGATTCCTGCTTCGGCGACACGCTCTCGGGGGCGGCCATTTTTCTCGACCCCAAGACCGGTGAGATTTTGGCTTTGGTCTCGAAACCGACTTACGACCCGAATCTTTTTGCCGGTTTTGTGTCGCGGTCGGAGTATCAGTCGCTAGCCGGCGATGAACGTCTGCCGCTTTTTGATCGAACCATCCGCGGTACATATCCCCCCGGCTCAACAGCAAAGCTTCTTACCGCTGGGGCCGCTCTGGAGGAAGGACTCATTACAACGGAAACTCATTTCGGCGCCTGCCGGGGTGGTATGCAGTTCGGCAATCGATTCTTTAAGTGCTGGGACAAGCGCGGTCACGGTAGCCTGGGTCTGTTGGCGGCGATAGAGCAATCCTGTGACGTGTACTTTTACCAACTGGGACTAAAACTCGGTCTGGAAAAGTGGAGCAAGTACGCCCGGGCTTGCGGATTCGATCAGGTTACAGGTCTCGATATTCCCGGCGAGAAGTTCGGTCACGCGCCGGACGAAAATTGGTATGAAAAAACCTATGGCAAGTATAATTGGAACAAGTCAGTGATGATTAACCTGGGTATCGGCCAGGGCGAATTCCTGGTGACTCCGATTGAGTTGGCGCAGTTCTACGCCGGCATTGTCAATCACGGTGTCGTAATGAAGCCGCATGTGATGCGCTATCTTCGCACTCCCAAAGGCGAAACGAATTACTACCATGCCGAAATTGCGCGCGGTTTGCCGTTCTCCGAGGAGACCCTGGAAATCCTCAAGGAAGGTCTCTATCGGGTAGTCCAGAGCGGCACGGCGGGGCGGTCGCGGATTCCCGAAGTAACGATGGGGGGCAAGACCGGCACTGCACAAAATCCGCATGGCGAGGACCATTCCTGGTTTGTCGGCTACGCGCCGGCACTTGAACCTCAGATTCTGGGATGTGTAATTGTCGAAAATGCCGGACATGGCTCGACGGTCGCGGCGCCTTTTGTGAAGGCGGTTTTCGTCAAGTTCTTCCAGAAAAAAGGCATTATCAAGATGCCACCACCGCCAACGCCGATGCCACCTTTGGTATCCGCCGGAAACGGGATCAGCAGTGCTGCAAACTAGGAATCCGTTTACTTCCGGCGGTTGGTCGATGTTTGTCGCCGGCGCCCTTCTGACGATCATTTCGATTCTGTTGGTCTATTCAGCCAATCACGATTCTCCCGACCCGCGTCTACAGGACGATTGGGTTAAGCAGATCATCTGGTTCGTACTCGCCGCAATGGTGTTTTTCGCGACTACCGCCATACCGCTACGAATGCACGAGATTCTCGCACCCATCTATTACGGCATTGCAATCCTCATGCTGCTGGGGTTGATCTTGTTTGGCGCTTCGATGTTCGGGGCACAGCGCTGGTATAGTCTGGGGGCTTTCAGTATCCAACCGGCGGAAATCGGGAAGGTCGCCTTCATCTTTATGCTGGGGCGCTATTTGACTTATAGCCGCCGTCCGATTTCGAGTCTCAAGAAGATCGCGGCTGCTTCCGCCATCTGCGGCGTGATTACGCTGTTGGTAGTGCGCCAACCCGATCTGGGGTCGGCGGTCATCTTCGCCGTGGTCTTTCTGGTAATGATGTTCTGGGAAGGAATGCCGGTCAAATATTTACTGCTGTTTATCACGCCGGTCGCGAGCATGATCGCTTCATCAAGCATGATCGCCTGGATCGTGTTTTTCGCCCTGCTGATTTTCGCGGTGGTACCATTGATTCGATCGTCGCTGGCTTTTACGATCACTCTCGTTGCCATCAATCTGGCCGTCGGCGCATTCAGTTCGATTGCCTGGAATCGTCTCCATGACTACCAGCAGATGCGTATCAAGATCTTTCTCGATCCCGGCCAGGACCCTTTGGGGGCGGGCTACCAGATTATCCAATCCAAGGTTGCCATTGGATCAGGGGGATTGCTCGGTAAGGGATATCTTGCCGGGAGTCAGAATAAGCTCGACTTTCTACCATTGCGGCATACGGATTTCATATTCTCAGTGGCCGCGGAGGAATTCGGAATGCTGGGCGGCGTTGTGATTATCGCGCTGTTCGGATACATCTTCCATCGGGGCATTCGCGCGGCGATGAAAAGCCGCAACAGTTTCAGCGCGTTGGTGGCAATTGGGGCAACCTCGGCGTTAGCCTTTCAAATGTTAGTCAATATCGGTATGGTGCTTGGCCTCTTGCCTGTAGCTGGGGTACCCCTCCCCTTTGTAAGTTACGGGGGTTCATCGCTGCTGGTAAGCTGGGTATTTCTGGGGCTGGTAGTCAATGCCGAGCGGAATTGGCAGGAGTATAGCTAGAATGAGTAGATCGAGATGGTCGCTATTTCGACAGAATGATAGTACTGAGGTTGAAAATGTCAAAAAACTTCGCAATGACCGGTGTGGCGGGCTATATCGCGCCGCGACACCTGAAGGCAATCAAAGAAACCGGCAATCGGCTGGTGGCGGCGTGCGATCCGCATGATTCGGTCGGGTTGCTCGACGGCTATTTTGACGACTGCAAATTCTTCACCGAATACGAGCGCTTCGACCGGCATATCGAGAAGTTGCGGCGCGCCGGTGACGAACAGCGTGTGCACTATGTCACAATCTGTTCCCCCAACTATCTGCATGATGCACATGTTCGTTTTGCGCTGCGTGCCGGCGCGGACGCGATCTGCGAAAAGCCGGTCGTGCTAAACCCGTGGAATATCGACGCGTTGCAGGAACTGGAGCAGGAATCGGGGAAACGGGTCTATACTATTCTACAATTGCGGGTACATCCGTCGCTGGTGGCGCTGCGCGAGAAGCTCCAGAGGGAGCGCGCTGCTCACAAGCACGAAATCACGCTGACCTATGTTACTGCTCGTGGCGCCTGGTATCTGGTGTCATGGAAGGGTTCGGTTGAGCGTTCGGGTGGTTTGGCGACCAATATCGGCATTCATTTTTTTGACCTTTTGATATGGTTGTTCGGCGGCGTACAAAAAAACGAAGTGCATCATTCCTCCGCCGAGCGCGCCTGTGGCTTCCTGGAGCTGCAGAACGCCAACGTCAAATGGTATCTCTCCATCAACCAGAACGACCTCCCTGCCGATGCCAAAGAAAAAGGCAAGCGGACGTTTCGTTCGATTACGGTCGACGGACAAGAGATCGAATTCTCGGAAGGGTTTACGGATCTGCACACAGTCGTCTATCGCGAGACACTCGCGGGACGTGGCTTCGGATTGGATGATGCGCGGGCGTCTGTCGTGGTGGCGCATGACATCCGCGAAGGCAAGCCCACGGGGGTTGGTGTACATTCGCATCCGCTGGCGTTGAAGCTGAAATTGACGTAGGTTAGGCATTCCGAGGTTGTCTCATAAGTTGGGCCACAGAGACATCAGAACGAGGACAGATTATTCCCTCTTATTAAAGGGGGATTTAGGGGGCTGTCTTTCTTCTTGGCGGACAGGCGCTTACAACCCCCTTGATCCCCCTTTGCTAAGGCAATTATTTACTTGACAAACCCAAAACAATTCACTATATTAAGCGTAGTTAAATGAGAAGTTAGTCAAGGAGAATAGAGTGAACAAGTTAACCGAAGTACAATTCCAGACCGAAGAGCAAGCCAGAAAGTTCCTTGAGGACATTCGCTGGCACAATGGTATTGTCTGCCCTCACTGCGGAGTGATCGACGAACACTACCGACTCAATGGCACTGCCGCACGCAAGGGTCTGCTCAAATGCAAAGACTGTCGCAAGCAATTCTCTGTCACTGTCGGCACTCTGTTTGAGCGTAGCCACATTCCACTCAACAAGTGGTTGCTGGCAACCTTCTTAATGTGTTCGTCAAAGAAGGGAATGAGTTCGCACCAATTACATCGTATTCTCGGACTCACCTACAAGACTGCATGGTTTATGACTCACCGGCTACGCGAAGCCATGAAAGACCCCGTGTTTGTCAGACAACTTGGCGGTAAGAATGCCATTGTTGAAGCTGACGAAACCTATTGGGGCAACACTCGCAGCAAGACCATTGAGAAGCGCAAGGGCTACGAACACAAGGAGAAGATTTTCTCATTAGTGGAACGCAACGGTGACGTGCGGTCGTTCCATGTTTCCCATGTATCAGGCGAGACCTTGAAGCCAATTCTGAAATCCCAAGTTAACAAGGATACCCACTTGATGACTGATGAATTTGGTGGATACAAAGACCTTGACCAACACTTCGCCAAGCATGATAAGATCGGGCATTCGCGCGGCGAATATGTACGCGGCAAGATTTACACTAACACCATTGAAGGGTATTTCAGTATCTTGAAACGCGGATTGATAGGAACCTTCCACCACGTAGGAGCGCAGCATTTGAAGCGTTACGTTGGCGAATTTGATTTCAGATACAACACCCGCAAAGTCACTGACAGTGAACGCACTGTCTTGGCATTACAGGGTATCGCTGGAAAGCGGTTGACTTATACGAACGTTTTGTAAAGGAGGGTGTTCGGTTTCGTGAAAAAGAAAAAGTTAGACGGGCGAAAAGAGAAGAAGAAAACCGTCCCAAAAGAGAAAAGTACAGACAACGCAAGCTTCGAAGAAATCGTCGGGGCACTGCTTAAGCTTCCCCCAAAACACAAGAAGAAGTAAGAGCAACTACGACAACTTTTTTTTGAGAATATCCTCGACAAACTTGTGTCTCAATTCCAGTTCTTCCCTGACAGACTCCTCCGAAAAATAATACATAGGGGATAGATACCTAAAAACAATATCATATAAGCTTTTTCTCATTGGCCGACCAGAGTGAAAGTTTACAATATGCTTGTAGTATTCATAAGCGATGAAGTCAGCCATTTGAAACGGCACGCGTTCGTTATGTTCAAGAAAACCGATTTTTTCAAGTCTATATGCTTTTCGATACTCTGGGTACTCAAGTTGGCTTTCCCAAGTATTCATGAGAAGGCCCCTTTGCTGTTGGCGTTTTGCGACGTTTACATCCATGGGATCAAGGTCTGGAAACAGGTACATGATATCCATCAAATATCCCACGCACATTTCCAAACAGAATTTAGCTATATTAAACCCGCTTTCTTGTGCAAACTCCTTAATAAATCTATTGAAATGTTTGTCTGAGCATGCATATGCTACAAAGAAACATTTCCCTTTTAGTAACGCATCAATCAATCTAATCGACAATGCTGCCTTTCGATCATAATTCCACCCTTTAAATTCACCCCGACTGTTATTGAAATCAGAGGCGTGAAATGATAGAACATTTTCACCTTTCAGGGCTGCAATCCAAGCATCCTGTATTAGTGGCCAATTTTGCATATCAGCTACAATCCCACCGTAGGAAACCAAATTGGAACCCTCGTGAGTAGCACAGTCATCAATATAAGCAGAAGAAAAAGCCAAAGATTTTGCCTTTATGTTAAACTGCGCTAGCGCAATAATTTCTTCTAAGGTTAAAGAGCGGCACGCCGTCATAACATAACTCCCCCTTAGAACCCTGTCAATGGGTTTCTAAGGTATATAATTGCCTTTGCTAAGGGGGAAAATCAACTTACTCCTCGCGCATTTCCCGAAATTCAACTTATGGGACAGCCTCTCTTTGCATGACCAAGACATTAAGGGAAGAGGAGAGGCAAGAATGCCTATCCTACCGGCACTTCACTTCAGAAAATGATTCAAAATCGCAGACTCAGCTTGATTGAGGCGCCGCCTTTGGGCGTCTCGAAATCGGGAGTGATATCGACGTCGAAGCCAGCGAGGTGGGCGTCCACGTAGGCATCAAACATGCTCAGGAAAACAGTGAGCCCGACCGCCCAGAGGTAATCGTCGCGGCTGGTGCGATACGATCTGTAAATGTTGTAGCGGGTGTACTGTTGGGATTGGTCGTTGGTCTGCTGAATCGAGTTGTACTGGTCTTCAGTTTTCTTCCACCAGTGAGCAGCCTTGGCAATAAAGAACGTCTCCGCGCCAAACACGACAACGCTTTTGATGTACTTGCGATTATAGTACTGCCCCCAACCGGGTACAGCAACCGAACGCAGAAGCGCCCCCATCGGCACGCGTCTTGGTTTAACCTGCCTGACCGAATCGCCCTGAACGGACAAACTGTCTGCCGCAAGACTGGCGGCAATAGCAGGCAACGAAATCAGCAAAATGAGAAGGACATATCGACGCATCGGATTGTATAATAACTGTGCACACTAACAGAGGCAAGGCCTTTGCCAACTTGACCTTGACAGCATGGTCGATTTCGGTATATTCTTGCGATGTCCATCACCGCGAAATTGATCGAGTTGTTGAGGGGTAATGCCAGGACGGTGGCGTTGACCGGCGCCGGAGTGTCGGCGGAATCGGGCGTTCCCACCTTCCGGGGTAACGACGGGCTATGGAGCAAATTCGACCCCACCGAGCTGGCTTCGATGAATGCCTTTATGCGCAATCCGAAGCTCGTTTGGGAGTGGTATCTTTACCGCCGCGACGTGATCGGCAAGGCGGAACCGAATATGGGACACGAGACGCTGGCGAAAATGGAGCAGCATCTGAGCGCTTTCACGCTGGTAACTCAGAACGTCGACAACCTGCACCGACGCGCCGGATCGCGAAATGTGATCGAATTGCATGGCAACATCCAGCGGAATAAGTGCAGGCAATGTGGTTCGCCGATGGATCAGGTTGAGATCGATCCTGACAACATTCCACGCTGTTCCTGCGGCGGACAGATCAGACCCGATGTTGTCTGGTTCGGTGAGTTGCTCCCCGAGGAGGCTCTGATAACTGCGATCAAAGTGGCCGAACAATCGGCACTGTTCTTGTCCATTGGTACCTCGGCATTAGTTTATCCGGCGGCGGATTTGCCCCTAATCGCCAAGAACAACGGCGCTTACTTGGTGGAGATCAATCCCGAACCGACCGCGCTGACACCTTATGCTGATGAAGTATTCCGGGGGAAGTCGGGTGAAATTCTGCCGATAATCTGGCAGACGGCAACGGAGGAGGCATCTTCAGCGGAAGCTTCCCTGCAAACGGATGAAGCATGAGATGAAAGAGTTGTTCAACACGAATCAACCATCGAGCGAAGCGAATGGCTGTGGCAGCGGTGGTGATCGCACGTCCCGGCAATTGGCGCTGTCGGTACTGGTCGCGTTCTTCTTGCTGTTGAGTTCCGGTTGTGTCTACTTCAACGCTTTCTATCACGCGCGCACGTGGTTCAAGCAAGCGGAGAAGACTCGGCAGAAGGACAATCGCGATGCGGCTGCCGGCGGCGAAATCAAGCTCTATCAGGATGCGCTCAAGAAATGCTCAAAAGTGATCAGTGAGCACCCCGGCTCCGGCTATACGGACGATGCTTTGTTCATCATCGGCAAGTCTTATTACTATCTTGGTGATTTTCCCAAGGCGGAGCGCAAATTCCGCGAGTTGTTGGCGTCGTTCCCCAAGTCCAAGTACGCGGACGAATCGCGCTTCTTCCTCGGCAAAGCGCGTTTCCACCTGGAGAACTACGTTCTCGCTATGGAAGTGTTCAAGGAATACGTTGATAAGACCAAGGGCAACCCATATCGCGCCGAGGCGATCTTTTTGACCGGCGAGACCGCACTGCTGGAGAATGACTCCGCGGGTGCAGTCGAGCAATACCAGAAATTCGTAAAAGAGTACAAGAACAATCCGAAGGCACAGGAAGTCCAGTTCAAGATCGGCCAGATTCAATTTGAGCGGCAGCAGTTTGGCGAAGCTGTGAAATCGTTTGCCGCAGCTGAGGCGCTGGCCCAAGTTGACAAGGTCCGATTTCAGTCGCGATATCAAGAGGGGCGCTCGCTTTTTCTGATCGACAGCGTGAAGGCCGGATTAGCGATCTTCGAGAATCTCGCGAACGACAACAAAGACTCCGTTTTTCAGTCTGATATTCTGCTGCGGATCGCGGAGGGCAACTACCTGTCCGGCAATGAGCGGGAGGCGATTCTGCTATATGATGAAGTGGCGACCCGCTACCCCCGATGGGCAGCGGCTGCCGAGGCGTACTACTGCACGGGTGCGATTGTGCAGAACGACTGGGGTGACTTGGGACTCGCTAAGAGCATGTATGATCAGGCCGCCAGGATTTCCTCCACCGGCAAGTGGGGACAGATGGCATTGACAAAATCGGCTGACATCACAAAAGTGGAGCAGTACCGCGCTGAGCCTTCTGATTCGGCAATTGACATCGCCGACGACAATCGTTTCTTATTGGCCGAACTATATCGCACCACACTCAACCAGCCCGATTCCGCGCTGAGTGAATACAAAGGTCTGGTGGAGGATTTCCCGGGGAGCGAGTTGGCTCCCAGAGCGCTGATCGCGATCGGATGGCTCTATGAGAACCAATACCACGATACTGCCAGCGCCAAAGAGTACTATCAGAAGATTCTGGATCAATATCCGTTGTCAGACGAGTACGGACAGGCCATCAAGTTGCTCGGCCTGCGGGACACGGAATCTGACTCGCTCTATGCCGACAAACTCTACGAATTGGCGGAAGAGCAATACTTTGACCGGGGTGATGCTGATTCGGCGCTGACTCTGTTCCGGCGACTGATGGAGGAGTACCCCGATTCGCGGCTCGTACCGCGGGCCGATTTCGCGATTGCCAAGATCGAACTGCGCAGGTTTGTTCCGAAGACGGAGTCCGCCGACTCGACCTACGTCGACTCTGCCATGATTCTGCTATTCAAGGGATTGGCGGAGAAATATCCCGAAACGCCGATTGGCGAGGAAGCGGCAAAGCTGGCGGGTGGACATGGGGCGCCGAAAGCCGTAGCTGCACCGACTGATCAGGACAAGTCCAAGACAGACAGTACAACCGTGCCTGACACGACGACAGTTTTCGCGCAGGTCGACTCTATCTCGGAATCGCAGCGCGCTGAAGAGAAGCTACGTGCGGAAATTGAGGCCACACCAATGATTACGACTCAGGAGCCGGTGACCAAAGGCGAATTCACTTATCCTTCCAGTGCAGCCGGAACAAGGATCGAGGGCAAGCTGATGCTCAAGATCATGATCGATTTCACCGGTAAGGTCAGCGACGTAAATTTCCTGAAGGGATCAGGAAACGCCGATATTGATCGTGATGTCAAGAAGGCCTTGTTGGAGACCTACTTCAACCCGATTCAGTTTGACGCGTCGAATTTCCCCGGCTGGTTTATCTACTACTATGACGTCAAACTGCCGGAGGCCTACAAATAGACAAGCGTGACATTTTCCATCACTGCGAAGTAACTGGCAATAGTGCTCTTGGTTCGGGGATTTTTCTTCTCGCAATCAACTTGCCGTTGCAGCGCTTCCCGATTCCGGGAACCTTTCTCCACATCAAGCCAAATACCACCGGTACTGATCCGCTGCTGCGTCGGGCGTTCTCGATCTTCGACTATGACGAGGCAACCGGAGTTGCGGACATCCTCTATAAGGTCTTAGGTCGCGGCACCGACGTTCTCTCGCGGGTACGGCCGGGCGAGACGCTCGATGTTCTGGGTCCGCTCGGCAATGGCTTTGATCTGCCTCTGGCGATCGACCATCTCGTGCTGGTAGCAGGGGGTGTTGGGATACCTCCGGTGTATCTATTAGCCAAGTCACATTTGCGTCAAGGATTTAACGGCAGCAAGATCAGCTACTTGTGCGGTCTGACAACCGCTGCCGAAAAACCGATGGCGGATCGCTTGGAAAGACTGCCCATCAATCTGCAATTCGCGACTGATGATGGCTCGATTGGATTCAAGGGTTTCGTAAGTGAACTGCTGCGTGCGCGCCTTGATGATGGTTCGCTGGGGATCAACCCCGTCATCTGTGCCTGCGGGCCAGACGGCATGCTCAAAGCCGTACAGGCGATCGCCCGGGCAGATGGTAAGAAGTGCTATCTTTCATTGGAATCGATTATGCCATGCGGCGTCGGTACCTGCCTGGGTTGTGTAGTCAAGAAAGACGGCGAAGAGAAATATATGCGCGTTTGCCGTGAAGGTCCGGTTTTCGAAGCGACCGAGGTGCAGCTTTGACCGCGCCGAATCTCAAAGTGACTATCGGCGGTGTCGAGTTCAAGAATCCGATTCTGACCGCATCCGGCACTTTCGGCTACGGCGAGGAATTCGACGAGTACATCGACTTGTCGCGACTGGGCGGCATCGTTACCAAGTCCATCACTCGCCACGAACGCAAAGGTCATCCGCCGCCGCGTACGGCCGAGACCGCTTCCGGTATGCTCAATGCCATCGGTCTGGCCAATGTCGGCGTCGATGCCTATGTCCGTGAGAAACTACCATTCCTGCGCAATCTTGGCACGCGCATTGTCGTTAATGTCGCAGGATTCGACACCGAAGAATACCTCTATGTCATCGAGAAGCTTAACGGTCATGATGAAATCGACATGATCGAATTGAATATCTCCTGCCCCAACGTCAAGGGGGACGGCATGGAGTTTTCGTCGAATCCTCAGATTGCGTATGATATCGTCAGGCGAGTGAAGGGAATTTGCGGATTTCCGCTAATGCCCAAGCTGTCTCCGAATGTCGCCGATATCAAGCCAATCGCCAAGGCCTGTGAAGAAGCCGGCGCTGATGCCCTGGCATTGATCAACACGATTTACGGCATGGCGATTGACCCCGTTAATTGGAAAATCAAACTGACTAATATCACCGGTGGCCTGTCGGGTCCTGCCATCAAGCCGGTCGCCGTCGCGGCGGTCTGGAAGACGGCGAGCGTGGTCAAGATCCCGATAGTGGGCATTGGTGGAATTATGGACTATCGTGATGTGATTGAATTCCTGCTGGCCGGCGCTACCGCGGTGCAATTCGGCACGGCAAACTTCGTTCAGCCCGATTGCACGATTCGGGCCATAGATGATCTAACGGATTACCTCGGGAGCCGTAATATACAGGATGTTAACGATCTGATCGGAAAGGCAAAGAAGACGTGAACGCGTTCATTGATAAACTGACTAAAGCGCAAAAGAAGAACAACAGCTTGATCTGTGTGGGACTTGATTCAGACATCGATGTTCTCCCCGAGCACTTGCAGGACTCTGGCGATCCGGTTTTCGAGTTCAACAAGGCCATTATCGATGCCACTTGCAACGGCTGCTGCGCTTACAAGCCAAACCTCGCGTTTTACGAGTCACTCGGTCCGCGTGGCTTGGAGACGCTCAAGAAGACGATCATGCACATTCCTCCCGATATACCGGTCATTCTCGATGCCAAACGAGGGGATATCGGCAACACCGCTCAGAAATACGCCGAAGCGATCTTTGACGATCTTGAAGGGGATGCCGTGACAGTGTCGCCATATATGGGCTATGATTCCATCGAACCATTCTTAAAGTACGAGGACAGCTTTGTTTTTGTATTGGCGGTCACTTCCAATCCGGGCGCAAAGGATTTCCAGTATCTCAACTGCGAAGGCAAACCGCTCTACATGCACGTTGTCGACAAGGTCTCCTCTTGGAATACCGGGGGCAATCTTGGACTCGTGGTCGGAGCGCCGCAACCGGAGCAGATCCGCGAGATTCGCCTCAGAGCGCCCCAATTGCCCTTTCTAATTCCCGGCGTCGGCGCACAAGGGGGTGATTTGTCCAAGGCGGTTGAATTCGGCACAATGCTGGACGGCATCGTAGTCATCAACGTTGCCCGAGGGGTCATTTTCGCCTCCAAAGGCACAGACTTTGCCGCCGCCGCTGCGGAGGCACTGCAGGCATTCAATTTCCGGATAGCGCAGATGCGGTAGACCTGACACTCGCCGATTACTCAGCTAAACTTGGCAACTATCAGGCACTTGGGTACTATATTGACCGTGATCTGCCACGGCCGGGAAAGCGAATATCGTCTGCCGGAGCGCAAGTTAGCTTGGGAGTCGGTTGTCACAAAGATAGTGCAACGTTAGCCTATGGATTTTAAGGAATCATTTTCAGTAGCTCTTTCGGCGTTGTTGTCCAATCGCGTGCGGTTGGTTTTGACCATGCTTGGCATTATCATTGGCGTAGGCGCCGTCATTGCCATGGTGGCTTTGGGACAGGGCGCCAAACAAGCGGTGGAGACGCAAATACAGCAGTTAGGGACCAATTTGCTTACGGTGCGATCCGGTACCGGTGGTGGCCCCATGTTCAACCGCGCTACAGGCGCCACCGTTGGCTTCACTCTGGAGCACCTCAAGGTGATTCGCGAGCAATGCAAGACGATAGAAACCGCCATCCCTGAACTCAATCAGTATACTCAGATCAAGTACGCTAATCAGGTTACTTACTCACAAGTACTCGGGACTGAGCCGGAATATGAATTTGTTCGCAACGCTCCTCTGGAGCAGGGGGAATACTTTACCAACGCCGACAACTCCCGTCGAAACCGCGTTTGCGTGATCGGTGAAGAGGTGCGGAGCGAGCTGTTCGGCGAAATCAAAGATGTTATTGGTGAGCAGGTGAAAATTCGCGGCATCAACTTTACCATAGTCGGATTGCTGAAGTCAAAAGGCGAAGGTTTTGGCGATCCCGACAACACCGTGATCATTCCCCTCTTGACGGCCCAGAAACGAGTCTTCGGCACCGAGCGCGTGTCCCAGATTGATATCAAGGTTGCGAGTTTGGACATAATGAATGCCGCTTCCTTGGAAGTGGAGCAGGTGCTCCGCAAGCAAAATCGACTTGCCGAAGGTGATGAGAACAATTTCATGATCCGCAGTCAACTTGACTACTTGAATACGTTCGGTGAGGCTTCCAAAACTCTCACTACTCTTCTGGCCGCAATCGCGGCGGTGTCGCTTCTGGTCGGCGGGATTGGTATCATGAATATCATGCTAGTGAGCGTCACTGAACGGACGCGCGAAATCGGGGTTCGCATGGCGATTGGCGCACGCAAGAAAGATATCCGGTACCAGTTTCTGATCGAAGCCATCGTGATTGCGATGGCTGGGGGCATCATTGGCATTCTTGCCGGAGTGGGGGGCGCGATGGCGTTGGCGAAATTCGCCGACTGGAACACGGCGATTGTTCCCGGAGCAGTGGCACTGGCGTTTGTGTTCTCCGGTGTCGTCGGCGTAGTCTTCGGCCTCTTTCCCGCGATCAAGGCTTCCAACCTCAATCCGATTGATTCGCTGCGCTACGAGTAATCGTCGCGCTTGACACCTCCCGAACTCCCCGATATATTGCTCCATCAAATAGGAGTCAATGTGTCACAAGATCTCAGCGTACTCAAATCCAGACTGCTCGAACTGGTCAATAAACATGCCGTGGTTCACGGCGATTTTATTCTTACCTCGGGGGCGAGGTCAACCTACTACATCGACGGCAAACTTCTATCGCTCATGCCGGAAGGACTCAATGTTCTGGCACGCGTCATTCTGGAGATGATCAAAGGCGACCCCGTGGATGCCATCGGCGGGCTGACGCTGGGCGCTGACCCGATTATCGGCGCGGTGGCGGCGCTGTCGCATGACGCCGGCAGACCGCTTGCCGGACTGATTGTTCGCAAGGAGAAGTCATCGCACGGTCGTGAAAAACGGATTGAAGGACCACTGAAGCCGGGCATGAGTGTTGTCATCATTGAGGATGTCGTCACTACCGGTTCGTCGTCATTCAAAGCCATTGAGGCGCTGAAAGAAGCTGACTGCCGGATCGTGAAAGTCATTGCGATTGTCGATCGGTTGGCAGGGGGTGGTGAAGCGTTTGCCGCGCAGGGATACCGTTTCGAGCCGATCTTCACACTCAAAGACCTTACGCTCTGATGACGCCTTCCCGGATTTACCATAGCGCTGATTGCGATCCTGAGTTCATACTGAAAAAGCAGATCACTGTCGTCGGCTATGGGTCACAGGGGGGAGCTTTTGCGCTCAATCTCCGCGATTCCGGTTGTAACGTGCAAGTCGCGCTGCGTGAAAACAGCGCCTCACGGCAACAGGTGCTTTCCGAGCGACTGCCCCTGCGATCGATGTCAGCCGTCGACAAAAGCGACGTTGTGATCTTTGCCATTCCCGATCACGAACAACCCGACTTCTATCGGAGTCATTTCTCGAACGAAGACCGCGCCAACCGCCTGTTAGTTTTTCTGCATGGACTGAACATTCATTTTGGCAACATAGTTCCCAATCCCGAATATGATGTCGTGTTGCTGGCTCCCCACGGACCCGGCAAGGACTTGCGCGACAAGTACGTTCAAGGGAGCAGCATGTCGTGTTTCCTGGCTGTTGCTCAGGATGTTTCGGGCAGAGCACTCAAGACAGGGTTGTCGCTGGCGGCAGCAATTGGCGCCGACAAAGCCGGCATTCATGAAACGACGTTCAAACATGAGACTCTGGGTGACCTGTTTGGCGAGCAGACACTGTTGGTTGGTGGATTGGCTGGTTTGACGATGGCGGTGTTTCGGACGATGATTGAGAACGGTATTCCGCCGGAGAACGCTTACTTAGAGACTGTACACCAGTTACGTTTGCTGGCGTCGATGATTGAGGAGCATGGCCCTGCCGGCATGATCGAGCATGTCTCTAGAACCGCGGCCTATGGTTCATTGGAATCCATGCAGACTCTTTTTGATCGACAGTTCGGAGACAAATTGCAAGAAATCTTCGGCGGTATCAAATCGGGGGAGTTCAATAAGCGACTCATGGCCGATGCGACGAAAGGGTTTCCTGTCCTGAAGGAGCTTCTAGATGCGGCACGCGAGGATCAATGTCAGCAGACTGCGGCAAAGTTTGCCCGCAATGAAAAGGAATCATGAATAAGATAGTAGAATACCGAAACCTCAAACCGGGCGACTATGACGAAATCATTCGCGTCTGGAAAAAAGCCGGTCTTGGGCACAAGTCTAAGGGTCGCGACAACCGCGATCGTATGACGGTTGAAATCAGCCGATCTCCCGATCTGTTCATCGGCGCATTCGATAAGGACAAGCTGATCGGCACAGTGATTGGTAGCTTCGACGGTCGCCGTGGCTGTGTCAATCGGCTGGCGGTAGTTCCTCAGTATCGCCATCAGCGAATTGCTGAGAAGCTGGTGGCCATCTGTGAAGAGCGCCTCAAGAAAATGGGTGCACTGGTGATCTACTGTCTGATCGAAAAGGAGAACGAACCCTCACTAACTCTGTTCAGCAAGCGATTGGGTTATCATATTCATGACGGTATTGTCTATCTGTCCAAGCGCGACAACTGGGATGTTTAGGTATCTGTGATGGCGTTTCCTGCGATAATGGCCGCTACCCCACAGTTTGTTGCTGGCCAACTACAACAAGGCTGCAAACCACAACTGACCCACAGCGAGCTGTGGGCCACCTCTCCCAGAGTCATTCCCGCGAAGGGGACTGTTGAAAAAGTCCTTTTGATGGATGTATGAGGAAGATTGATTTGGGTCATGCAGACAAAGAAAGATAACAGACAGCAACGGATGGTGCTCCTGCCGCCGCTTGAGGAGTACGTACCGTCGG
>Ga0209777_10001053_pt1 | contig 42003 bp, 58 predicted proteins | sample FrelakmetHBP12HB_FD_187147 | JGI IMG/M metagenome (GOLD analysis project Ga0209777, IMG submission 187147) | Freshwater lake sediment microbial communities from the University of Notre Dame, USA, for methane emissions studies -HBP12 HB (SPAdes)... | ecosystem: Environmental > Aquatic >...
AAAAAAGTATCTGGTGTCGATTTTACTGAATAGTAAATGAAAAGCAATAATAAAGCAAAAACACCTGGGAGTAGTTTCTGCGATAATGTGAGATGATTGTTTGTCATTATTTTTTTCTCTTTTTTATGTCAGGATAGAAAAAGATGATGATTCCTATGACGATAAAAATGTGATACGTGTTTAATGAGCCCGTAGAGAAGATACCTGGTACTGCACTGACTGCCGCTACTGCATCAACAATACCGTTCCCATATCCTGCTTGGGATAGCACAGGATGAGCACTGTTTTTTATTACTGATTCTACTTGCTGTGCGGAATAGTTAGGATGTATCTCTAATACGAGTGCTGCGACTCCTGCGGTTAATGGCGTAGAGAAACTTGTGCCACTTGCTGTCTTTGGGTCCCCCATATCATCAAACATATTTATTTCGACTCCTGGTGCAACGACATCTGGCTTGTAACTATTACTGCATGAAAATGATGCGATAAGACCATTAGAATCAACAGCACCAACAGTAAGGACATCTTGGCAAGTTCCAGGGCATAATACAGTGCCTGGTCCTAAATTTCCTGATGCAACAATCATTGATATATTAAATTGGTTTACCATTTTTGATGCATAAGCATTAAGTTGTATAGCCTGAATGGCAGTTGGACTCATTCCTAATGAGTTGACACATATAACAGGAATGTTTTGATGTAAAAGTTTCCATTGTGCAATCCAATCCCATCCGCTCATTATATCACCGGGTGTTGCTAATATACCTTTTTCAGAATTTTGGAATACTTCGACATTAAGTAATGATGCACCGGTTGCTATGCCTTTTCTAACATAGTCTTGTGATGCGACACAACCTGCTACAAAAGTTCCATGCCATGAAACCTCTTCGCCATACATTTGCTTGCTATCTATGATAATACTACGACCATCACGCTGAAAACATGGAAGTTGAGAATTTATTCCCGTATCAACAACTGCTACAACTATTCCTTTTCCAGTATACCCTTCATTCCAAATATTTTCTACATTAAGTTGGTCATAGTGATTATCAAGATAATTCTGCGTATTTGAATCATTGATTGGAAAAACTATAGGAGGATTTGGTATGATTTGTTTTACATTTGGATTTTTAGCAATTTCTTGAAGTTTTGAGGCATCTATTGTTGTTATAACCGCACTATCAAGTGTATAAATCTGACCTGTGACCACACCCCCCATTGTCTGTATGTCTTGTACAAATACATCTTGGGCTTGAACTCCTACTGTATTAAGAATAATGATAACTGAAATAGAACCTGTGAGATTCTCTGCTGAAAGTATTTTCAAAGAATTAGTTGATTGTATACCAAAAATTTGTGCTGTTATTCCCCCAGATGAATTAATCATTAATAATAATGTAATTATGATGATGACTGCACCAAGATACCGATAACTTTTTTCTTCCATACCTATTTCCTTTTTAATAGCCCGATTAGAAACCCTGAGTTTATTGCTATGATGCCAAGGAATGCAAAGAAATCATCAATCCAACCGACAATTGGAATAAAATCTGGTATCAGGTCAATCGGTGAAATGATATAGAGGATGAGAAATATAGTAACTATACAGGTGAGTGGTGCTCCAAGACATTTCGTGTCTTTATTCACTGATTTAATTTTATTTCCTAGTTCATCGAATTTAGACATTATTATTTCCTCCGGCTTAAAAATGCTTTTACATTAATAAGTATGATAACAAGTACAACAATTATTACAAGCAATATGATGAGGTCTGGTGTAGCAAATCCCCATTCCAGTTCACCGGTGATGATGCTGCCACCGAGGTTGATATAAACATAATATGGTGCGAATAAACTCCTGGTGACATCTATTGTGTCTGCAACATGGAATGAATATGCGTTGAATGTGATTTTGTTGTTCCATTCTATGATGAATATCTTGTTGACATCGTATATCTTTGCTTTTATGACCCACATGCCGCCCTGCGGAAATGCAGGGACTTTCATTGTTCCAGCATCATTTGAAATAATCCATTTAGACCCATCTTGAGTTACTTTGCTCAAAGGGCTGCTAACCATGTAATGCGTTGTCCCTTGAGGGTCTACAAGATAATATTTCACATATGCAGGTTTCCACGTCCCAGTAAACCATGATACGACAGGCAATCCGCTTGTTTCTATCTCATAATTATTAATTCGTAATGGTATGTAATCGCCCGGTCTTGCTATAGGCGTTGCTGATGTGAATGTTGAACAAAGCAATATTGTTCCAATAATGATGAATAATATTGTTGATTTATTCATTCTTTTTTTTCCTATACATTAATGTTATAACAACTATTCCCAATGCTCCTATAAGCAGAATCATGTCAAATCCTGGTATTCCCTTCGATTTCGTGAGGGAAACAGTGAACTCCTGGTCGCCAGATGGATAAATCGTGCTTGTATATGTTGTGTAACCTTGTGCTGAGACAATTAATGTCATTGCAGTTGATGTTGATGGCATAACAATTATTGCTACTCCGTTTGCATCTGATTTTTGTGAATATGAGCCTATTGAAACATCTGCTCCTTCTATTCCAAATCCATCAACTGTTTGAATCCTTGCTGTTAGAGTAATGTTTACTCCTGATGCTACTCCTTCTATGGGGGTTAATTCAACTGCCATCGGTGTATCTTTACTTACAGTGATGAGTTCTGTGTAAAGTTGATAACCCTGTGCTGAGACAGTCAATGTCTGTTCTCCAGAGGGGATAGTAATTGCCGCGATGCCATACATGTCTGTTAATTGGCTTATGCCTGATGCTTTGACAGTTGCTCTTTCCACATTACCACTTGGCGATGTGACTGTCACAGTCAATATATATGTCCCTGGTGTCGTTGTATTGTTTGTTGGTGGTGGAGTTGTCCCACCTGTTGTTGATACAAGTTGTTCAGTTCTTTGCATATTGCTTCCTATTATGATAGTGCCTTCATTTTTTGTTGTATACCCGTCAGCACTTACTATCAACTGATACACTCCGCTATTAACATCAAATGTGAGATAGCCTGTTGATGTGGTTATTTTTGATGTTGGACCGAATATGACAGTTGCTCCACTTATCGGGCTATTGGAGACAGAATCAGTAACGGTAATAGCAAACTCATAGAGTGGTGCGGCGGTTACAGTAACTGTTGCTGTTCCTTCTCCACCGGTATAGGATTTAGCATCAACAGTGTGGACTTGAAGATATAATGTCCCTGTTCGTGTTGGTGTATATGTATACGTTCCTGTGTATTTCTCTCCTGAAACGCTAATGCTAGTCACTGAGGTGTCAAAAGCATATTCTCCGCTAACCATATTGTTCCATCGAGCCCATATCCTGAATGATGTGATAGGCGATTTAGTGACTTGATTTCTGAACGCTGAAAAAGAAATAGTTAATGCTTTATTGATTTGCCCTACTGAAGTGACAGCCATTGTTGTCCCGCTTGGTGAATGCTCATAGGTGTCAACCACGAAGATTTTTATCTCAGCCTGTGGTTCAGTGCCTACTTTAATAGCAGGGTTGACGAGTTTTATATGCCATTCATTGTTTCCGCCAAGGATAAATGTCCCGTCAGGGATAGTAAATTTCGCTGTCTTATCAGTATTATCAGGTATTGTTACCTCACCAGTTGAATCAGGATTTAATATTGTTGTTCCAAAAGTGATTGGCCCGAGGAATGGGACGTCATTTCCTTTAAGAATCTGTATTTTCCATCCTTTTGAGTTTTCAGGTCGTGAATTATCCGTTGCAATATTCAATGTGACTTCTTTCCCCTCTTGGAACACATATTTTGTGTATACGTCCTGTGTTCCACCAGCAACCGCATCGTTATCAATGAATCTATAGGAATTTACACCCTCTACATCGACATTTCCAACAGCCGATTTGATGACAAATGAATCCATTTGGATTATAGCGGTATTTGGAGTGAACGTGCTTGTCCCTTCTTTTAATGTCGCATATTCAACAAAAACATTAATTGACATGGTTCCAGTAAATCCTGATTTAATGTAGAAACTGACAGCATTGGTCTGCAACCCACCAGGGTATTGCGTATATGTTTGAGAATAAGGATTTGACCACCATTGGTTCCATCCATCAGATAATGTCGGTCCTGGTCCGTTATCAGTCCCCCATTTGGTCTTATATTGACCTGCGATATTAGGGAACGTGTGTTTATTGAAATCTGTTTGTGGCGAATCAGTGGCTATCTCAAGATATGTATTATCATATCCTCCAGCCCAGATGACGCTATGCGAACCAGATGCATCGGTAAAAGTACCAGTATACCAATATCGCCCAATGAGTGATGCTGGTCTATTATTCAAATTCAATCCTAAATAACCCTGCCAATATAGATTCCAATAATTCATTTTTCCTTGAAGGGTTATTTTTTCTCCCTCACCGTTTCGTAACCATGTGCTGAGATAATTAGCCTGTGGCGTTACCTCCCCGTAACCTTGAAGGACTGTCTTACCATCGTAGAGCGTTTCTGTCCCTGCCGTTACCGTAGTGTTCGATGTCTCATATGATTGTGCCATGAAATTCAAATTACTTGGCACATACATGGCTGCTCCAACAATTACAATAAGGACTATTGCGACAATCGCTATTTTTTTATTTTTTTCTTTCATTTTTTCTTCCCCAATTTAGGCAATTTAAATGATGTTCCTTTTCCTCTTTTTTGATAAACATATAATCCTACACCAGCAATGGCTACAACTACGAGTAACACAAGAAGAATCATGGAAATATCACCAGGGATTATATCTGGAGTCGGATTTGTCCCTTGGGGAGATACTGTTACTATCAGTTTAGCAGGCACCGCTGTTTCCCTCCCCGCCGCATCATGAGCGATAACAAGTATGGAGAGTTCTCCTGAATTTGGTGCTGTGAATGTAGTTGTCACTTTATATGGGTCAGAGCCAGTTACAGCAACATTCTTCTCAAGGAATGATTTCGATGCACTCGTATAACGTAAAATAACTGCATAATAAAGCAGAGACTCGTTCGTAAGTTTATTCGTATTACCAGTTATGTTCAATGTAATCTCTTGACCTTGAATAATCTGAGTTGGACTGATTGAAATAGTTGGTGTCGGGGGTGCATTTGCACGTAAATCAATAGTGTTGATATCAACCGCAGAAGTTGAAAACAAGGTATTATGGAGTTCTATCCGCCATCGACTGTTATTTTTTCCACGTACCCAAGCATCTGAAGGTAATTTCCAATTTACATCTTCCCTGAAGTTATCATATATCCATGATTTGATGAGTAGACCAGAACCGCCTCTGAGCGGATATGCCCAAAGTTCCCAACGACCATTCCCATCAGCAGTCTTCCCGCTGTAATCAGCAGTAACTTGTATTGTCACTGTTTCCCCATTTTCAAACATCGGGATATCATATGGTGCATATCCTTTAATGCTAATATCTCCAGAACCGGAGATAAGATATGCATAATCCGTTGCCATTACTTTATCTTGTTTTCCGCCAGTAAGAGTTTGTTCAAAATGCCATACTGTCTCTACCTTTATTGCTCCAACATAAGGACCAATAAGTTGAATCTCCATCATAGGTAGCCGATATGAAATAGCACCGGAACTCCATGTATCATAATAAATCGTTTGCCATCCTACACTACCAGAGTTTATTTTAACGGTATTAGTATCAGAAACACTAAGGTCAATGATGGTATCCCAAGTAGTCCCATCATCACTTATAGAAACCCTGTAGTATCCTTTTGTCGGATGCCACATTTCAAATAACGAGTTCTTATAAAGATTACCCTGAAAAGCAATACGTTCACTATACGCGCCTAACCCAGTTCTGCTAAAAGAAGTAATAAATTTTGTATCAGAAAATAATTCTTTAAAAGGAGACCCGCTTCCTGGCTCATTCTGCCCCATCCATACGCATGTTCCATCGTTCCAGTTAACCTTTTTTGTATCACCATTATTGATGAAACTTAATGGGATGCGCGTTCCATACATAGGGTCGGTTGATAATGTTGTTATATTCATGTTATTGGATGTTAGTAATAATATAATAACTATAGCAATCGCACCTAACAAAACAACTTTCTGACTTTTTTTATTTAATTGCATAAGTATCACTTTTCTATAATATTAGAAAACCCTGCGAATATTATATAAGTTTAGTCAAATAGGTATACAAAAAAAAAAGATTATTTTTTCTTCCAGTCTTCGTGCCCTATCCAATTCTTATCAACTGTTATTAAAATAACTTCTTTTCCAAATAAACCATGTTTTCGTTCCAGATGATATCGTCCGTTCTTTTTTGCCTGTGTTCGTCTCATTGGTTTAATCCCATGAACAGGACAACCCTCAATGATGCAAAGCCAAGACCATTTCTTTAAGTTTATATCCACAATTTTGTAATATTCTATAGTTTAATAAAGATATATAAAAAAAGAAAAAAGAGGGAGAGAATTATTTTTTAGGTTTCTTCTCGTTCTTCCAAATGGCGTATCCAGCAATAACGATGATAATGATTATTGCTCCTAATGCCCAGTTCGGGACACCGGCTACTACTTCTTGTGTTAAAACATTTGGTGTCGTTGTAGTTGGGGGCGTTGTTGTTCCTCCGCCACCACCAGCAGCAGTCCATGTGAAGTTTGCTACATTGTCTCCTTTGGCGATATTAATGTTTTTCATGTGGATGCTGGCAAATGTTATATCACTGGATGGAATTGTATGGTCATTTATTTTAGCGACGAATGTATTTGTGTTGAGTGTATTGAATGCTCCGTTCCAGATTGAGTTTGTTGGTGTAATGTCCCAGATTGCTTTTGTCATTACATCTTTTGCGGTGAATGATACTGATACTTTATTTGTTGTTGCCACAATATCATCTGATGAGAGACTATGTGCTGGTCCATATTTTTGGTATGTGTCAGATAAAACACTACCAGTGTGGACTGATGTTCCAGGTGCCCATGGATTGGGGTCTGTTGTTCCAGCAGCGGTTGATGGATAACCAATTGTCATATACGCAAGCATTGAGGTAAAGGGCACATCGAATGTCGCGTTATCAGTCACAGACCATGTACCATCAATTCTTGGAACTGCGTTGTCAATTTCTGTATATACAATTGCACTGTTGATGTCGTCTACGTCGTAGAGATAATAAGAGACGGTTGCACTCCAAGCGGTGTTGTTTGCTGTCAGATAAATATGGGAATACAGGTCGTTGGGATTAAGTCCATTTGATATCGCTACGGTAATGGTTTCATCAAATGTGTTCCCATTTACATAGTGATGCCATGGAAAGACTCTGTCATTCCAATATCCGCCAGTGAGGTTGACAGCGCCTGTAGCCGCAAAGTGAATCTTTGTCAGCGTATGGTCGAAGTCAGCAATTGCCCAAGGCAATGTGGTGTTAAGGTCATAAGACGTTGCACCAGGAATAGCATAACTGTACAGTAGATAACTGCCAGTTACGGCTGTAATCATCCCGCGTTGTGAAGAAGTGTATGTAACCCCTAAAACGGAGGGAGACATCGCCATCGCAAGAGATACGAGAAGAATTCCTGCGAGAATTAATTGTCGTTTCACGATTTTTCACCTCCAAAGTGAAAGAAAAGAAAAAGAAAAAGAAAATGTTTTTTCTTTTCTCTCTCAGCCTATTTAGGTGTCCACCGTGAACTCAAGGGTTACTGGTACTGAGTTACCAATGTAGACGTTTAAACCTGGGTCACAGTCGTAGGTGTGCAGTGGGACTTGGTAGTCGCCTTTGCTGTTGTTCACAAGGTTGAAATAGAGGTCGAAGTACGCGGTTGCGCCTGCTGGAAGAGAGGCAATAGTGTATGTTGTATAGAGACCGCCTTTGTAGAGGTTAATTCCGCTTATCGTATAGGTGTCAAGAGTGAATGTCGTATATTTATATTCGAGGTCAGTGTCAAGTCCGGTTAATCCTGATTGGCTTTTCAATGCAATTACTATATTTGAAAGGTCAGTTGTTCCTTTGTTAGTGATTGAAAACTCTTGGTCTACTGCTGAAGTAGGACCTGCTGCAACAACATTCCCGCTTGCATCAACATATCCGGTATAAGTAAATACTCCAGTGTCTCCACCGGCCCATTCGACTTTTATGTTTGGTGCTGCGACAGTTGCTTGAGTACCTGCTGTTTGACCAGCAGAATATCCCTGGTTGTATGCATCAGTTGTTGCTGTTTTTTGTAAATAATTGGTGTTGTACCAATAGAAGCCACCTGCTCCAAGTAGTGCTCCGATAACGAGCACCACCGCTAAAGTTTGCGTTGCTTTTTCCATAGTTTAATTCCTCCAAATATTTTTGGATTACAATGAGAGCCCGTCATCACCGATGACTACTCGCATCGTTCTAATTACCCTGAATACAATGGTGGGTATATATAGAAACACAGAATGAGGAACTTATATGGAGAGACAAAAAGAAATTTTGAGGTTCTCAAATCATGGTTATTTATATAGTCTACGATTTGTTGCACTCCAAATTATCGTAAAAATAACCGTGAGGATGAGCAAATAAACCATGGTTGGCATCATGCTCTGTGAACCAAAATAGATGTATTGAATTATGTATTTTTTAGAGATGACTGTATCCATAATAAAACAAATCGCTATTATCGCGCCTCCTATAATCATCCCTATTTTAAGAGGTAACGGTATTTTCGGTGGTCCATAGAAACGCCTGTTTTTCACCTTCCATGTAGAAAGTTTACGAGTAGCAACTAATTCATCCAGATAGTTGATGACTGTCCCTTCAGAAAGGTCATATGGTGGCTTCTGAAAAACATCCTGGATGTCCTGCAAAGAAGTATCTTTTCCCTTTGAAAAACGAGAGCCGACAAGCGCCCTTATCTCATCTCTTGCATCTTTACGGAGTTTCTCCTCACTGAACAATACCAACTTGTGCTTCCCCATCAGACCGTTTCATCCTCATCGAGATATATGCGACAAGTATCGCTAATAGGTTATAAAAAAGTAGCGTTATCATACGGAACCACCAATCAGTAGGAAGTAACCAAAAATACAGCATACCGCCGATGCCGAGAAGTAACCCTGTTACCAATCGTATTCTATTATCTCCTTTTCTAAGGTGAATTAGGTCAACGGTAGCGTAATCTATAAGTGTTAATGAACCGAAAATAAAACTAATGATAAATATGACCGAGAAGGAAAACTGCATCTTGATATAATAGAGATATCCAAAGAGAATGAAACAAATCAAACCAGCAGAATAAAAACCGAGACACCTGGCGCATGCTCTATATTCCGTCCCAAAGAGTTTATAGATAAAGTAATCTCTTTGATTATGGTCTAAAATACCTAACAATATGGAAAGTAATCGCTTATAAAGAGGTACTTTCCCTGGGTAAAGAATATATTTTTCATGACAGAATTCACATTCCCAATATGTCTCAGTCATATTCGCCCATACTTGTGTCTTCAGAAATTTCATTGGATTCCCACATTTCTCACATCTATTTACCGGTGGCATTATTATCTTCCTCCACACGAATCACAGTCAATGGACCTTCATCTCCTGCATGATATTGTTTCCAGACATGAAGTTCCGTTATCTGCCCATCATCGAGATAAGCGATGCCATTGAGGGCATCCTCGATTGTTTTAATGCAGTTATCAATATCTGGTCTGTGGGGATTCGGAACACGAGGCATTTCCCTTTTCTTCCACATTAATGCCTGTGGACGTGGCATCAGGAAATGAACAGAGAGGCACACAGGACCGGCCATCGGTTTGTTAAAGAGTTCTGATGCTTTTACCTTGATGAATTGTTCATATGACTTCAATTCACCACTATTTTTGTAATAATGGTGCATATGTCCAGTGGTCTTATTGTAGAACCCTTTCGCACGTGGCTTTGCGACAGGAGCACCATGAACAATGATGTCTACCATTTTATCAATGCCATGATTTTGGCGATGATAAGGTCCGTATTTGCAAGGAAACCACCATTAGCGTTCATAGGTATGTTCGCACCGATGATGACGACAAGAACAAGCAAAGCAAAGAAAACGTCATTCCTGTCAATTTGACTATCTATACGCTTTGCACCAAGGAAAGCCAATAATGAAATGATAACCCATAAGGTTGTCCCACCCATATGGAATGTCACTCCTCCAAGTTTGACGTAATCAAAAACAAGGGACAACACCCAGTAGAAGACCCAAATGAGGATGAATGCGATAAGGAAATACGTGACACGCTGTTTGAAGTCCCATGCTTTCTTTCCCACAATCCAGATGCCTAGAACAGCGATGGCGAGGATAATCGCATAGAAAAGGACGTTCCCATAGAAATCCTGTTTATTAGCCGTGAAAAACCAACCATAAATGAAGATGACCGCTATGACAAGAGAAAGCAATACAGCAAAGATTTTCCATGGTGAAATCTTCCATTCGGCAAGGGTTGTTCCATCTGGTTTATCCACAAATTGTTTGTTATAGAACAATTTCTTTAATTGCTGTGCCATACTCTGTAATCCCTTATTTTTCTAATAAATGTTTTGGTTTTCATTCCTCACGCCCCTTTAGAGGCGGGAGGCATTTTAAATGGGAGAATTTGTTTTCATACCCCTAAAGGGGTTGGAGGCAATGGCCTCCCTGTTTTGTGTTATATAACAAGGAAAGGGCGATTGCCTTTTCCTTTCGTAATTAAAAATAGTTTGTAACCTTTTATGTGTTGCGACAAGTAGGTATACAATTTACTTCTTTCTTTTTTTCATCAGGAATAATGAAATTCCTACGATGCTAAATGCAATAATGAATGTGAGTGCCTCGAATCCGGGTGTCTTATTTGTTTGAGTCGCAGTACCTTGCAGCAATGAGAATGTGTATTGTGTGTTAGCACCATGAACGGTGACAGGAGATATTAAATCAGTGTATCCAGTGAGGTTGACAGTGCACGTGTAGACACCATCTGGGACATTATAAAACACGGCTTTTCCATTGCTTGAATACATATTCCCGACATTGTTAATTTGCACGAAAGCATTTGATGGCACAGTGTCGATTGTCAATGTATGGGTTGTTGGAACTGGTGGGGTTGTAGTATTGTTATTTGGATTTGGCTGTTGTGTGACATATAATGTTATTGTCCGAGTTGTATCAATAGTGGCAATGACCTGTTCTGTTGTCGTCACATACCCTTGTTTCGATACCGTGACAGCATATTGACCTGGATTCAAATTAGTGAATATCGCGCCTGTTGTCCCTGAACTCTCTGTTACTCCATTGACTACTACGATACATTCTGATGGTTGTGTTATGATGGTTAAGGCTACTGGTATCACAATAAGCGAAACAGTAACTTGTTTTGTTGAATCAACATTTACGTCATTCGTCTGCGAAGTATACCCCGATTTAGAGACAGACACGCCATAGATATTTGATGTCAATCCAGTGAATATTGCTCCCAATGTCCCTGATTGCTTAGTTACGCCATTAACAGTAACAGCACAATCAGATGGTGTTGTTATAACAGTAAGCGTATATGTAGTCGGAGGCACAACAGATAATGTATAAGGAACTGACTGCGTAGAATCAATATAGACAGGGCTTGATGTAATATCCACATAACCCGTCTTCTTTATCGTCACATAATATTGACCGGCAGACAATCCATAGAATTTAGCACCGGTCGTCCCAGACGGTTTTGTCTCTGGTGCTCCCTCGCTCGTTACAGTAACCGTACAATCAGAGGGTGTTGTAGTCACAGTCAATGTATAAGTTGGTGCTGGTGGCGGTGGTAATGGGTTATTTGGGTCTTCTTGCATAGTGAAAGAATATGTCGCAACTTTAGATACCGTGAAAGTTTGACTTTGTGTTAAATAATGTTCTTTAGAGACACTAACAGTATATGTAGTGCCGCTGGTTAGAGTAAAAATAGCACCATTTGTTCCTGTCCCTCGTGCATCCCCATTAATTGTCGCAGTACAAGATGCTGGGGTGGTCTTAATCGTGATTTGATAAAGTGATGGGGTTGTCCCGCCAGTGCCACCTGTTGCAGTTAATGTGATATACACAGATGCGTATCTTTGATTTTCTGTAACCTGTAGCGTCCCAGTCTTATCAGAATATCCAGTTTTGTGTGCTGACCAAGAGTAACTTCTTGCAACTGAACTATCATAAAAACCAAAAGCACATGCGGTGTTTGCAACATCATTCGTTGTTAAAGTTTTCCCCTCAAAAGTTATCGTAACTCCACCCGGTGTAGTAAAGAATTGGACACCAACAGCACCATCAATATATTGAACACCAATTATCGGGTCTTCAGTATATTGAACACCAATATTTTGAGTACCTGTTTGAGTTGGTGGCTTATAGAAAATGAAACCGAAAACTAACAATGCTATTAAACCCAATACGATTAATTTGCTATTATCTTTCATAAGTATCATTAACAAAAATACTTCGTAATGTTATAACTATTGCGACAATAACGTATACGTAGTCGTAGTAGTCTATATAAATTTACGAGGCATATTTATTCAATTGGAGTCCATCCTTGAGTGTTGTCTTTAAGGTCCTCTCCTCACCGAGCCTCAAAATCAACCTCCTAAAGACAACACGTCTATACCACCTCCTCAATTTTCCCTTGGGACCCCCCATCGGACCTCAAACCTTGGGGGGCACCCTGAAGGGGTACTTTCTAAAAATAATTATTGTTGTGTTATAACAATAAAAAAAGCATTTTACACAAGCCAATATAACCCATATTTATTTACCAATCTTGATGCATCAAGATAATCACATGACCCGTCTCTGTTGATATCCCAACGTGCAACTCCGGGTCCACTAGGAATATCTGTAGTCCCATAGTGATAAACTAACGATGATGCATCGAGATAATCAACGCTTCCATCATGATTAATGTCTTCTGGTGGTCCGAACCATGCTAAAAGCGTAGTAATTGTACTGTTTGCGTTCACTGAATATACCTGAAATGATATAGCAATAAGCATAACTGTAATTGTAACTGTGAAGATGTAGACCTTCATATTTCTGTCATGAAAGTATGAATTTTAATGCTTAAATAGTTGTGTGCAAATAAGTATACTTTTATTGTTGCCAGACATCATCTCTGATGCGAGGAACCGGTTCTTCTTCTTGTTGTTCTTTCTTTTTTCGACCCCTACCCCTGCGTCTCAAAAATATAAAAATTGCGATGATAAGAACAATAACAATGAGGATTATTGCATAAAGGAATTCAGGCGGGTAAGGAAAAAGAGCACCTGGTCTTTGCCATGGGGCAACATATTTTACTGGTGTAATGAATACCCATCGGCAACGATAATCGGTCTGTATGTTTCCTGGTCCAGCGGTCTGGTCAGCAAGGAACCATGCTTCATATGTTTTGTTGTAGTTTGAGATGGCTGTTGATGAACTATTGACAAAATATTGTTCTGGTATGTTCACGTGGACAGGAACTTCAACTGTTGAGTTCGGTGGTATAGTAACCTTTGTTTCCGCTATCGTAATCCATGAATAATCAGGGAATGCAACAATGCCAGGATATTGGTCAGAATAAAGATACTCCGGTGGTATTGTTTTTAAAGATATAGTAATTGTTCCATTAGCCCCTGTGTTTGTGTTTTTGATTTCAAAATTAAAAAAGATTGGTTTCAGTTCATAATCATCTTTTTGATAGAATACCCATTTAGCGGGATTGATTTCATACGATTGTGCTCCTTGTGCAATTACTGGTGCTAAAAGGAGAGAAAAGACAAAAAATATGAGAACTTGTCGTCCGTTCATTGATTATTGTAATAAGATAGGAAATTAATAAAGATTACTATTTAAAATTAAAAATATGCCTGTACGGTAGGACTTTATTTTTTCGCCGTACTCGTCTTTTTCACTTTACCCTGCCGCCCGCTTCCAAACCACTCTAATTATTTCTCCAAAAATAGGAGAAGGTTTAGAGGTGTTCGATATGGTTGCTTGCCTTAGAGTGCTGTTGCTGTGAAGGTTATTATCGTTGATTGTGCTTCGTTGGTGGTAGATGCTGAAGGCATGTATACGCCGAGGTCGAATGTCTGAGTTCCACTTGGTGCAGTAAGGTCTGCGATGAATGTGTCACCTGGTGAATTTGCGATGGATGTCCAACTTACACCGGCATTTTGTGACCATTGTAGACAGACTTCATCGACGCCAGGAGTTGTATCATCTACAATATTCCATGCATCGGTATCAGGTGCACTAACTTTTACACTGACATCTACACCGTTTGTGTTGTCAATAGTGTATTGTCCACCTTCACCGGCTGGTCCCATGGTAGTTGTATCATTGTGTCCATTTGGTACAGATGCCAGGGGTATATACTTTGCTTGTGTTCCTGTTCCAGCAGTTGTGTTGTAGACATCAATATGTGCTACTCCACCAGGGGTGAGAGTGACGAAAATGGTGTTATGGTCTACTGCTCCGACAATGGGTATGATTGCTCCAATCATCACGATTGCGGCTAATATTACTATAAGTTTTTTCATTATTTTTCACCTCTGTTTTACCCTGCACGATAATGGGTTTTGTTGCTTTCCCGTCGTGCTCGTCATTATTGTTATTTGTATTAATTGGTAATTTTATATACTTGATGTCAAATAGGTATACCCAATATTATGATGGGGTAATGATGAATGTTATCGCCCAATCTTGTGGATGAGTTGTTCCTGATGCGGTCGGCATGATAACTTTCAGGTCGAAAAGTTTGTAATCAAATTGAGCCATATACGTGTTTATAGTAGTCCCAGCGATTGGGTCGATATTGGTTTCAGTTGCCCAGTTGTCATCTGAAAAGTTCATTGAGAATGCATTGTAACCAATTCCTGCATAGGCTGAAGCAATCCAATTCTGACTATCGTTGAACTGGATGGCAACATCACACTCCATCCCCAGATTTGTAAGATTGTAGTGGTAATCTGTTGTGTAAGCAGATTCCCCTATCGCAACAACACCGAAATCAGTCGCATTCGGAGAAACCGTGATACTTAATGAAGTGGGTCCTGAAACCACTAAAGGAAGATAATCTCCGCCAGTTGTTATATTACCTTTACTATTATAAGGAACATCTGTATCCCCAAGACCATCACCAGTGTTATCAACACCGGTATAATCTGACCAATAATTTCCACCCAGATAAGACCCACCGACGATGTTGGTTCCAAGTGTTTTTGTTGTGTTCCATTTGTTTGTTCCATCATCGTAGGAGTTGTTTATATTGCTGAAATAGTTGTTATAGATGAGATTATTTTCACTATCATAGATTTTAATGCCATAAAACCCTGTTCCATTAAAACCGATTATCCTGTTGTTGTAAATTGAATTATCTGAAGATTCCAGATAAATTCCTAATCCAGCCCCACGGAGTAATGTATTGTTAAAGATTCTGAAATGTGTGACAGTGGGAGTAAATTCCATTGCATTCCCATCGCCTGAATCGGTTATAGTGTTATATGAAATATTTGCATAATTATTATTATTTGTAGAAATACCGTTTGTACAATTTGAAAGAGTATTATGGTATATGTATAAATTATCTGCACCCCATAGAACAATGGCATAGAAACTAACGCCAGTCCCAGAGCCAACAAATACATTATTTGAGACATTGATATCGGTGTTTACACTTCCGCCTTGTTCGATGTCGATAGCGCTGCTAAAATTAGTAAACCGACAGTTAAAGATGTGTATATGATTAATGAAAAACAAAGAGTCTTCAAAATTATCAATTGTTGAACAGCCACCATATGCTGAAGAATTAAACCAAATATCAGAGATGCTCACATCGTCTGAGGTTATGTTAATTTGCCCATGTTCTACGAGAGTAGTTGCAGTTGACCCATTTCCAATAATCGTAACCGGTTTATTAACAGAAATGTTTTCAGTATATGTTCCATCCCAAACATGGACCGTCCCACCAGCAGATACGTTGTTGATTCCTTCCTGGATTGTATGCACATGGGTTGTATCGTACCAACTTGGTGACGCATCATCATCGACATAGCAGTCACTTACTTGTACCAATGGATGATAATCGCCACCAGTGAGGATATTACCTGAACTGTTATATGGTAAATATGTGTCACCAAGACCATCACCAGTTATATCAGAACCAGCATAATCTGACCAGTAGTTGCCGCCGATGTAAGGCCCGCCAATGATATTTGTTCCAAGCGTCTTGGTAATATTCCATTTGTTATTACCAGTATCATACGAATTGTTGCGGTTATTAGCAAAATAATTGTTGTAGATGAGACAATTATATGAATCAGAAATCCAGATGCCGTAATCTTTATAAGTTCCATTCCAACCAGTTACAACAGTATCACTAATAGTAAAATTATTGCAAGTGTCTAAATCCATACCATCTCCAAGAGAAGATGGATATACATTTCCAGTTATTGTGTTATTGAAAATAAGTCCATGGTTGTCGTTAAAAAATATCAGCCCTGAATTTGCAGTTACAACATTATGTGCAACAGTATAATAATCCCCACCATATGAATTCAAAAATAAATTCCAAAGACCAGTTGCAACATTATTATAAATAGAACAGTTATTTGCGTTTATTTGAATACAACTAGAAAAATTAGTCTGATATGGATTATGAAATTCATTTCCTGAAATATTTATATTGTAATTGACAGCATTCCACATATTTATTGCAGTATCATACGTATTTGTAAAAAGACAGTTAACGATGCTTATATTTCTTACCGAATCGGGAGCGTTTATTTGAAAATTTTCAAAGTCTCCTGAACCATTGAAATGGAAACCAGAGATAACAATATTATCCGCTTCTAATACCATTGTCTGATAAATGGGAGATGTTCCACCATTGTATTGAAGGATTGTTGATGTTGAACTGTTTCCGATAAGTGTGACTGATTTGTTAACGATATATGGTTCATTGTAATATGTTCCATCCCAAACATGGACCGTCCCACCAGCAGATACGTTGTTGATTCCTTCTTGGATTGTATGCACATGGGTTGTATCGTACCAACTTGGTGACGCATCATCATCGACATAGCAGGCTTGTACTAATGGATGATAATCGCCACCATTAGCAATTTCACCACCACCGTTGTATGGAATATTTGTGTCGCCAAGACCATCTACCGTGGTATCAACTCCTGTATAATCTGACCAGTAGTTTCCGCCAAGATATGGCCCACCAATGATGTTTGTGCCAAGGGTCTTTGTAGTATTCCATCTGTTTGTTCCTTCATCATATGCATTGAGAGTATTACAAAAATAATTATTGTAGATAAGATTATCCTCAGAAGCGTACATCTCGATTCCATGGCAACCGCTTCCATTGTAACCGATTATTATATTATTGTAGATTGTGCAATTATTAGTAATAATATCATATGCTAAGTCTCCATATATCGAAGTCCAATTTCCATATTTCAATGTGTTATTATAAACAAAGCAATGGGTATCCCCCCAAATGCCTATTGCCTCATTAGTATCAGTATATGAAATGTTATTGAATGCGATATCTGAATTATTATTAAGTCCCAAATACATCCCATGATTACAATGGGATATGATGTTATTGGTATATACGCCGTAATCAATAGAAGTTGCTTCTATTGCACCACCGACGAGATTGTAAAAATAATTATTAGAGATATTAATTCCAACCGAAAACGGGAAAGGAGTGTTTGGATGAAAATAAATGCAAGTATTCCCTTCATCAGTAAAGAAACAATGAGAGATTGCGGTATAATTAATATTACAATAAGGACTTCCTCCACTCCAATCATAATTCCTAATTGAATATTGGGAACAATTGCTGAAATGAATACCAGAGATGTTCACATGACTCGCATTGATTGTCATTTTGTAGTTACCATTTATATTTACTGTCGTTGTGCCGTTCCCGATTATTGATATTGTTTTATTTGTAAAAGTGTCTGCTGGATATGAACCATCCCAGACATAAACTATGCCGCCAGCAGTCACATTGTCAATTCCTTCCTGAATAGTATGAACATGACTTGCATCGTACCAACTTGGGTCTGCATCATCATCAACATATACTGGTCCTGGCATCGTTGTGAATTGATACCATGCTCGGGTCGTGTTCACTCCATCAGTAGCATTTACCCACATTCTATATGTCGTTCCATAAGCCAAATCACCAGGACTAAAACCAAATGATGCTGTACCATTTGAAGCATAAGGATTTGCCCAACCTGTTTCATATCCATCAAAATCAATCGTCCAACCGAAATGCACACCGCTATCATTAATAGGAATAGTCCAGTACCAAGTAACACTTGGGTCTATACCTATTGAATTGTTAATTGGAGATGGCGTACCAAATGTTGGGGGATGAAATATTGGCGGAGTCCATCCATAAAGCAATGGAAGATAATCACCATTATGTGTTATTCCTGTGTCGTATGGCACATCTGTATCTCCAAGACCGTCACTGTTTGTATCATCACCAGTATAGTCCGACCAATAGTTACCTCCAATATATGGTCCACCGATGATGTTTGTTTCTAATTGTTTTGTTGTATTCCATGTGCTGTTCGTATATTGGTCATCGGCATTTTCGATAGTGCAGTCGAAATAATTGTTAAAAATTAGATTCCCGGATTCATACTCCCCCATGTCACCAATAGTTAATCCGTAATCACAATCGTGAATATCATTACTTTTTACAATGGTGTTTATAGCAGTAAGCCCGATACCGTAATCACAATCAGTAATGGTGCATCCATTTATTTGGCAATCATGCACCCAATTCAATGAAATACCAGTATTACCGTCTTCACTATGACAGTTGGTTATCTCTGTTGTCGCTATGATAATATTTGAACCGCCTAAACAACTGATTCCTGGATTGAAGTTAATGTTTGAAATCTCACAATTAGCAATGGTTGTGTTAAGTCCTCCCCCCTCAGCACCGATACTAATGCCACCATTCCAACTTAAAGTAAAATGACAATCCGTGACAGAACAATATTGCCCATTATAAAGAGAAAGAAGACCATCCTTTGCATTATAAAATGTTATACCAGATATATTGACATAATCTGATGTTACCTCCATGAGATATGAAGAATTTGTTGCATCTATTATAACGGTTTCTGGCGAAACACCCATGATGGTAAGATGTTTAGTGACTTCCAATGAATGCTCGTTATAATGCCCTGCAAGAATATAGAGTTCTCCCCCTGTGGAAACATTGGCAATCCCTTCTGCAACTGTTTTTACATGTTGATGGTCATACCAACCAGGTGCAGCATCATCATCGACATAGACTGGCGTATGAGCCGATACTTGAAATGTAATGAGTGGCATAGTTAAAACTAATAGTAATAGAATAATGACTGTTTTTTTGATTTTTGAATTCATATGCAGTAATTTAAGCATCAGTTCAGTTATTGTAAAGTTATTAATCGCTTTTAACTTTTTATACTTACTTACAAAAAGGTATACTAAAAAATAATGCCCCCCGACCTCAAGGGGCGATGGTTATGTTTTTCTTTGGAGGAAAAACCATGAAAATTTCTTCTTCTTGATAGGAGGTCGCTCTATTAATTTGTCTATTTTTTCAGTAATCACCGAATCCTCAACTTGTTGTGATAACAGTATTTCCTTATAAACCTTTACACAGCCACGTAGCAAGCGTTCAATTTCTGACAACTCTTCACTTGTATAGGTTAACCATTGCGGTTTACCGAGTTCGCTATGGTCTTCGTTTGATATTCTATGAACACTTAAACCCAACGCTGGTTCCATACCACGAAATTTATTTAATTGTAAAACATTGATGAATTGCGTGAACTTGACTAACGGCATTGCACGTATCTCAGTCTCAATTTCTGTAGTATCTGATTTTGTGAGACCCACCATCTTTTCTAAAGGAGTAAGGAAAATTCTCGGCATGTAAAATCGCTTGTCGTTGATGAGAAAGAAAAGAACGCAACAAATGTGTTTGCAGAGCATCGAGGAATTATCCTTATAATGCGCCATTTGATGGTCTGAACAAGTGCAATCAACAAATAAATTAGCGATAAATTGCTCACGTTCATGGTTGTATTGCGGTAGTTTAGGTGGAAGATAATCCTTTACGATTACCGTATATTCATTCTTCTTATCTTCAGATAGAACAATAGCACGAACATCACCGCCACGGTGTTTTGTAACAACCGATGAGGCAATATGACCCTCTTGATAGAGTTTATAGCCACGGATTAATCGTGAATCATCCACCAATTTATGAGTTTCCTGCAATCCTCTTTCTTTATCGTATTTGAATACGTTATGGATGGCTTGGAACCAATATGGAGCAATATACTTTGAGGTGAGAGAGAGGCTTCGGGGGTGACATTCCTTCTGTTCAACCCATTCTCTCCCATCCTCAGATTTGAATACATCTTTTACAAATTTATTTTCTTCACTCATGATTAATCGAATATTGGTAATTTTCCATCTGCTGCATGGAATTGAATGAGACAATTTTTGAAGAGATTTATACCATCTTCTTTTGGCAGATAGAACTCGATATGATTCTCTGGACTTGTTTTATTGTAGGGCTGTTTCTTTATGTCGCCATCTTGTATCAATTGGAAAACTACTTCTTCATTGAAATGACTGTTTCCCCTGCGTAATCCAATGTTTATTCTGACCGGTATGATGATGTTTTGCTGTCCGAGGGCAATACATGCATTGATTGTTGTATGATAGAATACCTTGTGATATTCTCGTCCTTCGTTGTCTTTTGTTTTTGCCAGCGTCATTCCATCTTCTGTTGGTTTTTTCCATTCAGTTGGCACGTTTATCAATCTCCTTGTTACCTTATAATATTATTAGATGGGTAAGTGAAACTATTTTTTCGCAATATTATTTTATCTCACGTATTTTAAGTAACGCTGTTTTTCCAACATAAGCATCACCCTCGTCGATGATGAGGAACGGCAGTTCTCTGCCTACTGTTTCATCAGCCTGTGTGAGTTCGATGTATTCAAACGGCAGGTTTCGTTTTTCGAGCATCATTTTTGCTGTTTTGCATCGTGAACACATTGCTGTTCCGTAGAGTTTTATGTTCATGGTTTTTTCTCCAAACAATATTTGCAGAGTAATCCATTTCGTGATTGTTTCATTTCGCTTCTATGGTATAGATGGCGACAGCCGTCGCAGAGTTTTAGTCCTTTCCGTTCGGCTTTCCCCATTCGGTAAGGTCTAATTAACCCGAGTTTATTTGGTTTGGTTGGTTGTTGATATACCATTTTGTTCCAGTAATAATTTATATTGATAGTTTTTGAGTACAAGCCAGCCGCCAAGGAACCCAAGTAGCGCCACAGCAAGCGTGATTGTAAATAATCCAATGTGGTAGAGTTTAGTTGGGTCTGTCAACCAGAATCCATTTGTTAAACCAGTTCCTTTTACAAGCATTGATGATACTGAGATGTCTATTGACCAAAGGCACATGATTGGTAGCATTACAAGGAATATTATGATTGAGAAATAAGTCCCTGCCCTGTCAAGTGGTTTGTGTTCTATTTTTATCGTCGAAATGCCCCCTCTTTTTGTAGTTTTTCCACTTCCTCTTTTGATATCTCCATATCCATCCAAACATATTGTTCAAGGAATTGAATATCTATGGGAGAGATTCCTCGGCTTAGAAAGAACTTAGTGAAGTGGTCAAGTATATCTACACCATCTTTTTTCGATAACCCATTCGGTGGACAGTCTAATACACAAGTTATCGTGATTTTCTTGTGTATTTTCTTTAAACAGGTTGGACAAGGCTCAGTATTATCGTATTCATTACCGCAGATTGGACATATCGTCATATTTTTTCTCCTTTTGATAATCGTTTTGTGCAATTTGCATGGTCGTTACATAGCCAACCCATTTGTTTATGACGATGCATTGCTTCTGAATCTTGAATGATACCGCAACGAACACATTTTCTATTCATCAATTATCCCCTATAGAATGTTTTTTCGTTTAAGTCTAATAGTGTTCTCAATCTCTTTATTTCAGGATTTGAAATATATCCATCATACCATTTACATAATGCACATGCAGAGTTTATTTCTTCATCCCCCTCGATTTTTCTTTTCAATTTATAATTGTTTTTTTCGAGACATTCTTTAGCACAAAAACTTCCCTCTGGTTTTTTACAATTTTTCATTTTCCCTCTTGTTGTATGGGCATCCATCACAGGCGTAACCAAGATTGCAGATGACATCATCTTTTTTCATGCAGGTTCCATTAACTATCCAATGTGGTAGGTCTATCGTAGTTTGCTCTTTCGGAAGTTTCTTCGCATCGAATTTATGTGTTTTATCATGCTCGGAACGAAGCATTGTACAGACATTGATAATGCATATCTCTGTTTGTTTGACCTTCATCTTTACTTCAGCGATATATTTTGCTGTTTCCTGCAAAAAATAATTGAAATCATCGTCCCGTCCAGTGTCTATTATCAAAGGTTCTATCCCTGCAAGTGACATCATGAAATTTTGATGTTTTTCATATGCTTTGCTCCATTTACAAGCAAGCGGATAACAATCCTTACAAAGCGGTGGGCCACCTACGTTCACTATTTTCCTTTGTTTCTTACAGGCACAGCATATACGTTGTTTCTTCGTTTCAGTATCAACCATTTTCATACGCCTCATTTATCTTTCTCACGTCCCGTGTACGCATTTCCTTTGTACGAAATCCCATTGGCAACATAGGACAGTCTTCGTTCCCATGGAGGTAGTTTTATGTCATTTGGAGCATATTCTCCCGCCTCTTCTTTGGTCAATAAAAATGGTGTAAAAAGCCATTCAACAGTCTTCAATCGTATCCACTGTCGTAGAGGCATATTGTGTTCATATCGTGGAATAAGGTAGACTGCACAGGTGTCTTTTCCATTGATTGTCACTACTTTTTTGTAGACATTCTTCCATTTTTTATTCATATTTTCCTCCCTTTCTCCACATGTGGTGGTTTTGCATCAAAGAGAACTGCTAATGCTTCTGGAATGAAGTAGAACCCATCCTTGTCAGTCCTATAGAAGTTCCTCGTCCGTGGTATCTTAATGCCTGAAATCAACTCATAGTACGCAACACCGTCAATGTCTGCTGTCTTGTAAACAATCGAAAGAGGGTATCGACCATGACCAATGCAGGAACCAACAGTTTGAATCCCGTGAATATTCAATTGATAAACCATATCACGGATGCAACCATCGACACGAAATTGCTTATCCGCCAATTTACATACAACATTATTTCTTTTCTCAATGTTCTTCATCGAGTATCACCCCACATTTACAGCAACGGTCAGCATCCAAAGAGCAATAGAAACCACAGATGCACTCAAGATGACCATTTTTCTCTTCCATCACGCAATGGCATCTCGGACATTTCGGTTTCACCGGTTTCCTCATCGAAGTCTCACCATCGGTTTCCCTGTCTTTGAATGCAAAGAATATGGGACACGCCGTATCCTTCGTGTATCATAGATGCTGGTGTCCACATTGGGTTTTTTTATCTCAGGTACCTTTGCATCTGATGTTAGTTCTACCCATTCATTGTTTTTCGCTATGTATCGTTTGCCATCCTTGTCTTTGAGTGGCATACTCATTGGAATGTTGTTATAACAACAAATATCTTGGACTACTTCCTTAACATATTCCGGATTGAATTGCCCTTTCAAAATGACATGGTAGCCTCGTGTAGTGTCCCAGAGTTCAACATCTGGTGATATTTTATGCAACGCTACTTTGACATCACGTGCCATCTTCTCTGCTTCTGGTCTTTGTTTCACATCATCAATGTCCACATCTACAAAGATATCGTAACCGGTGACGAGTGAAGCCCAATTATCAAGAAGATATTTCCTGTGTATGTCTAATTGTTGAATATTCGATGTCAATTCAGGGAGTTTTACAGATGCATTGCTGATGTAAAGGTCAAAAAGTGTTTTTTTGAGGCTGAGTCGCTCTATCCAGAACTTGATATGCTCCAGTTTGAATACTTTCAATGGTCTGATTGGGACGTTGCGGTTTTCAAGATGTTTTATTACGATTACCTCACGATATTTGCAGGCGTTCGCTATCTTTACGAGATTGTTTTCATCGCTGTAATAATCACCCCATTGTTGCATATCTATGGTCATTGTTTTTTCTCCTTGCAGTTTCGATGCAGTTCTGTAAATGCTTTCGCTTGTCGCACATATTCCGTGATGCTAATCGGCATCTCCAATGTATGTGTCTCACCACATCTTTGACAAAGAAAATCCTTATCAACACTATGCACGCACCAAGCAACATCCACCTCTACCATTCCACGTCCTCCACGATAAAAAGCAGTTTACAGTATGGGCATTGGATTTCAGCATTCACACCGGTCAGATTCTGCAATGGTGGGAACTTATGCGCCCAGTCATCCCGCCATTCTTCTGTTTTGATAACGTCAATGACCATATCACAATAGGGACAATCAACAAGAAGTTCCCCCGCCCAGATTGCATTGACTTTCTTCGTCGCCTCTTGAGTTACGCCATCCACCTGCGCCTGCAAATAAATCCATCCTTTTCTCTCAAATAGGAGAAGTGAGAGCGGTAAAGAACCAGCCAGGTGTCGAGAGACTCAAGGCTCGTAATTTACCACTCCAAAATTGAGATTGGTTTGTAGATATATAATGTTTCTTGTTTCATCCAAGAACAAGGCGTGCAGCAAGCCCTAAAGCGAAAACAGCGGTGTATACCATGAGGATTTTAAGAGTCGAGGAATAATCCATATGTATTTGCCCTTCCATTCCCAACACCAACATCAGAAAGAACTCGTAAATTTAAGAACATTTCTGCAACAACGTATACGCTATACTACTTTGAACTCTGTTGCTGATACCTGCAACAACCTGTGTTTGTTCACCTGATGGTAAATGATTTTATTCGCATCGTCATCAGTCACCTTATCCCTGTTTTGATTGACAAAATCTCTTAAATCAAACCTTGTTTTTCCTTTAATCCAAGTAAGAAACAAAGCAGTTCTATCAGGTGCTTTTCCTTCAACAGCATGTTTTTCATCAAGTGATACAATGGTCACTTCTTTTTTTTCCTCTGTGTCGTCTCTGGCATATTTTTTAATATTATCCTTATAATGTTGCCTTTGATATGCAGACATGCATTCTTTACATTGGCTCAGATATCCTGATTTGTATTTATCACTCGGGGTGAACGCTGAGACCGGTTTTTCTTTTCCGCATTTTGAACAATTCTTTGTGGCAGGATACAGAGATGATTTTTCCTCTTGTGTCATGCCTTCTTCCAATCGTAGTATTGATGATGGCTGGATGTGAGGGTGCGGGTCTTTTTTTATGATTTCCTCTAGTTTTTTCTTTTGGTTTTCTTTTTTATTAGTTTCATTTTCTTGTTTTTTTTCCAGTTCCGCTATTTTTTCTTCCAATGTCGTTATTTTTTCTTCTAATATTGTTAATTTTGATGCGGGGATGAAATATTCTTCATTAATAACGTATCCTGTGATTGTACCAGCATCCATATCAAAAATATTTATCTTTAATTCTTTCCCGTCGTCAACATCTATCGTGGTTTTTAGTTTGAGGGAACTCATATGTTTCCCTGCTACTTAAACAAATCATCTGTTTTTTCGTCACTGGTTATTTTTCTAAGGGCTTCTTTACTTATTGGTTGCTCTCTTACATACGTTTTCTGTATCTCTACGTGCTCTCTTCCGTATGCTAATGCAACGATGCCCAATAAAGCAAAAAAACAGAAGACGATAAGACCAGCGACACCTGTGCTGACTGAAATCATAGATTCGAGATTATTTGTTTTTATAATATCTATTGCTGTGAATGGGAATGTAAACGCCATCCAAAAACTAAATACTGCGAGTACCGCATTTCCTGTTTTCATATTACCAACTTCCTCCAATGTCCATCCTTCATGGAGAACAACACATCATAGGGTTCTCCACGTAAGCGTGATATACGCAACCGTTCAGGGCAATCCCCGTATTTCTCACGAATTGCAAAGTTTTCTTCTTTTGTTATTTCTTTTTTATAGATAATTTCAAAATGAAAACCTCGTTCTGTTTCCCATAATAGGACTTGACCGCCTTCGTGCTCCTGCATCAGAACTTTCAGCACTTTTGCTTCTTTAAGCGAAATGCCATCCTTGTCAATGCCTACCACGTTTTTCATTTTTTCCTCTTGAATCCAGATACATTCGGCAGATTGAGTGTCGCCTGAGTATAAGGGGTGTATTTCCTTGTTCTTCTCTCCCCACCTTCTTTTACTCTGAATGTCCTGTCTCTTCCTTTGTACCCATGTACAACACGGTCTGATGTAAGGAAGAAAGCAGCAACAGTGTTGTCATCTGGTTTGTCCACCCAATTCTTTGATAATGTCGCTTGTGCGTCTGCAAGGACCCTGCCTTTGTCAAGGTCTTCAAATATTATTGTTGCAAGTGTGCCTTTTGGTGATTTTTCTAATGGTATTAAATCAATACCGGTATGTTGTGTCACAATGCTGCGGTCAAAGAACGCTGAATATTCCTTATCGTAGAGGTCAAGCCATTTTCTTGTGACGGTGATGATTTTATTTCCTGCTGTCTCTGTTTCAGCCTGTATCGGTCCTTTGACCTCAAAAGTGAAATCCTCAGACCGTAATTCAAGATGCCGGTCGTCTTTATGCGCTCCTGTTTCACCAAATGATGTCATTCCTTGTGTCTGATAGCCCCAGAGAGTGAGCCTTGAATAGAATCTTTTTGTGACTTCTTGAGTACGGATTCTAAGCGGTGTATTTATTTTAAGTCTGTATTTATGTATGATGTCTGATGGGATGTTTGCCCTCCATCGTTCATTGCTACGACCATGTGAGATATTGAGATTTGGCTTCTCTGAAATGCGATGCCATTCCCCTTTGCGGTCTTGATAAGAAGATAGATACATCTTTATCGGGTCAGTTCTTGCATCAGTCATTAATGCTCGTATTGCTAAACGAGGATACCGTGCTGTTCTTTTCCCACCATAAAGAATTGTTTCATACTCACGGTATTGACTTGTTTTCGTTGTCTCTGTCGTCACATTCGTCGGATATAACACACCTCTACGGTCTTCCAATTGACCTGTTTTCATCATAGCGGCGATGAACTCATCGAAATCCGCAGGCTTCTCTGAATATTTCTTAAATGATGCTTGTAATTCATCATAAGTATAGGTCTTTGCTTGAACAAAGATATTAATCATTTAATCTCCTTCGCACATACTCAGAAGTTGATATCCCCTGTTTCTCTGCTTTTTTCCGTACTTTATTGAACAAAGGGTCATCAACAACAACCACACGTTTTGTACTTCTTTGAAACTCAAACTCTATCCCAGAATCATGGAGTTTCTGCGATATAGCACGTTTTATGGCACCAGGGAGTTCTTTAGGGATACGACTACGTATCCATTTGTCTAAATCATCTTTTTTGATGTAATAAAGTCTCTTATCTATAAAACCTTTGAAGAACGATTTTCCTTTCCCGCGTCCCGGTATAACGATGAACTGTATCTTTTTCTGTTTCACCAAACGGTTGACACGCCTGCATATTGCGTTCTCTTTATATCCGAATAAATCACCAATGTCTTTCGCTGAGAGCAAAAGATGTTTATGAACAACATCAAGTATCGCCTTATCTGTTGCCAATGTATCAGCCCGTGTATGCGTAGATTTAACATTTTCCTGCCTGCACCAGTGAACCACCGTAGAAAGCGGTATATCATATTTTTTTGAAATCTGACGGAAGGATTGACCTTTCTTTACTTCAGCAACCACTGCTTTCTTTAAAGATTTTTTGTTATTTTCCACAGTTTGACATCCTCTTTTATCTTATCAAATTTCTTGTCAAATTCCTCATCTGTCGAATAGAAATGGATTTGCCTCCAGGGGAAAGATTGAAACTCTGTCCATTTAACGCCTCGTTTAACGAGAACATACATAGGCTTCATGTCGCTGATTCTATTCTCCAACGCCGCTATGGTATTCACCTGGTCGACACAGTTAATAGTCTGAAGATGTTCTTTTGATTTCTCAAGGAAGAAATCAGTGATTACTGCCACAAAAAAATGCTCTTTAAAGGTCGATTGCTCCATCATTTGGAAATAGGATAGTTGTTATATAAAGATTGTGGAAAAAGTGTAAAGTTATTCTTCTTCTTTTCCAAAGAAATCCTTTGGTTTCTCACGTTTCATCTTCATATCCCAGTTCTTCAGAATGCCCATATAATTACGCAGATTCTTGAAAATCGTATGCATCTTCGTCATGATAAGTTCTTTATTTTTGATGTCTACTCCAGCGAGTCCTTCCTCTAAAAAACGTGTGTCCTTAATCGTATCTAACACATCAAGGACGTCTTGCGGCTCATAGATGCTTCTGCGGATATAATGATATGCTTTCTCACGAAGTTGTATCTCAAGGATAAATAATTGCTTGTTCAGCATCGCCATATCATCACAATCGCCATAGTGAATAAAAAACTCTGTAAGATATTGTTTATAGGCTTCCAGCAAATGGATGTTCTTCGTCATGCAAAGTTATATAATTCCATAATGATTTATAGTTTGCGACAACAAAGCATACAGGGAGATGAAAAAGTGGATTTGGAAAAAAAATTAGAAAAGATAGAGGGATGCCTTAAAAAACACCCGGAAAGCCAACAGGATTTTGAGACTTGTATCGCACCGATGACGGTAGAAGATACACGTGCAGCATTAAAAGAGTTAGATGATTCATTGAAAAAAGATTAAACTCTTTTTATTTTTTTATTCTAAACCTTCAAAATTTTCTCTTAGTTTCTTGGCACGTTCTGTCTTTCCTTCCATTATCTCCGTCCATGATACCCATTCGCTTTTTACTGCGTGTTTCATGCCTAATTTTGCATTCAGGTTTACTCTCTCTTTTTGGGTAAGCGCGGTAGCATAATTCTCTTCATTTGATAATTCTTTTTTCGACGGCTTTAACGGCTCAATGAACACTTCATCAATCTCAAAGTCTTTTGCAGAATAAATAGGGATTTTCCTCTTATTCAATTCATCTACAAACGTCTTCACAGTCACATCTTTTTTATTGACACCGATTTTATCCCAATTTACCTCTTCATCAAGATACTTTCTCTTATCTTTTGTTTCTTCGAGTTTATTGAATCCCTTTATTGCCTCATTGATGAAATCTTTTTGTCTTAATAATTTTTTATCCTCATCTTTCTTAATCTCTGTTATGGTGTCTTCCAGCCAAGGAAAACCATTTTCATGTTCAGTAGATGCGATACATGTTGCTTTATCAGTATTCGGTGCGAAACAATAAAGACCTTTAAGTCCGTATCTGCCAGTATGACCATGTGTTTTAAGTTTATCATTCAGAAAATCTACTTTTTTGAGAAGTTCAAGCCTCTTTTGCGTTAAATCCTCGTCTTTGAGTGAAACATTTATCTGGTAGAATGTTTCCTGCATTATTTCTTCCTCTTCACAGGAATTACCCTAAGTTCTTTCCATTCTCGTTTAGTAGGTTTGCTCATCATGATGTAAACACAGATAAGAATGACAAGCCCAAAGCCTATGATGAAAATGATGAAAGGTATGTATGTCTTCTCATATGCTACATAGAGCATTATGGTTGCAATTAAGAATATTGCACCGACTAGTATTGTTTTGGAAACTTTTGATAGATTCATTAGAAAAGAATAGGTTCTCTAATTTTATATAGATTTGCACAATTACGTATACCAAAATCATTAAAAAAAGAAGAAAAAAGAAAATGGAAAACGATTATTTCCTGTCTATTCTGCCTTTAAATTTTACTCCATCGTTGCCTTCAACAATAAACTCGTTTTCATCTGTTCGGCAGACCATCATATCGCCTTTTTGTCCTGCGGCTACACATTGACCAACGTGCAATTGTTCAAGCCCATCCGACCGTAGTATCTGCTCAAAATCGACTGGTTTCTTTTGTTGCATGAAGCAGGAGAATACACTATTTGTTAAAATATCTTTGCTATTTTTTACGTTTTTCTAATGCTTCTTTTATCTCTTTCAAAAGCACCCTTCTTTCTTCTGGAGTCATAGATGCATACTGCTTCTTTTTGTACTCACGGATGTGTTTAATTGCTTTCTGCTGTTCATCGAGTTTTTTCTGTTTCGCATCATCATAATGCTTTGCGGCTTCGGGGTTCTCCTTACGCCATTTCTGATAATCTTCTGTTTCCTCCCAATCTGTCATAAAGAATCCTATCTGATAAGAATGCCTTTACAGGCGACAAGTGCCATCTCAGTGATTGCTTTCGCATGTTTACCTTCATCTGTAGAAATTGTATCAAAGATAGCACTGATAAGAGGCTGACCATGTTCCCTTGCCTTCTCCGCCCAGTCATGATATTTCTTCTGGTCAGTTAGTTCATCTAATTCATATTCAACTAAGTCCTTGCACATCTCAAAACAACAATCATCATCGTCCATGATAAGAATAAAAGCCTTGCAATCTTATATGTCTTGCTACAAAAACGTATACTCATCGAATCATGGGGTCGTTTTCTTTCGGCTGTTGAATTGCATTAAGAACTTCTGTTTCGATTTTCGCAATTTTATCAATGACCTCGTGCTTATCCACTGTTACTTTAATTGTCTGTTCAATGATGAGTGAAAAATCAATCAAGAATCGTTGAAGGGACTTATCATTCGTGATTTCTTTTTCGTACTTTTTCCCAGTATCAGTCAAATGCTTGACAACTAAGTCGAATGCATCCCCGAGAAACTCTCTCGCATCAAAATAATTAGACACGGACTACGTAATCGCCCGTGCCTTTATAGATTTTTTTACGAATTATTTTTTTCTTTGTCTGGTCCAGTGAATTGACTGAGTTGTTCTTTTAATCTGAAGTAGGTTGCTCGTGCTTTGCCAGTCTTTCTCTTAAACTCAGCGACCTTCTCTTCAACAGTTTTGAACTGCGGGTCATTCTCGATTTCTTCAACAATGACAAGATTCGGGTTCTTCTGCAAAATGCTAATCATGGCAAGGCGTTTCCAAAGGTCAGGGCTTTTGATGTTTTTTGAATAGACACGCTGTTGAAAGCACTTTATGAGACTACGGATGTTCAGTTGGATATTGGTTTCAGATGTATTTTCCTTTATGTAGTTGAAAACCTCGTATCGCTCGTCAAGTGATAAACCAGGATATTCTTTTTTGACAATCTGCTCAAAGATATTCATCAATTCATCGAAGTCGATTTCCACTTTGCAATAGTTCACCCTCGTTACAACTGCTTGCAGATGTGGGTTCTTCCGATTTAATTTGTTTGTGATGATAATCATTCGAGCGCTGAGAATAAACGTATTAGGCACGTATTCACCGTTCTCATCCTGCAAAGGCTTTGTCGTCATGTAATGGATAATACGCCGTCCATTGACCTCCCAAAGCCCTCCTTTGAGAAATGCGAGAACCTTTTCGTTGGTCATGAAGCCTGCGATGTCATCAACGATAAGGACTTCTTTATTGCGGTTCTTGTACATCCAGATATAAAATGCGGCTGGTGTTGTGAAACTATCCGTATATGCGTAATCCACGTCTTTGAGTTGATTTAAAATACGATAGGTTTTCCCTGTGCCGCCTGGTCCTTCAACGATAGAGCCAAAACTAATGCCCTTGGCGACCATTTCCGTATACGCATCCATTTCAAGATACACGTTTGATTGCAGTTGGTCGACATTCATCTTATGAAGGTCGTCTTCAACTTTTTGTTCTTCTTTTTTTACTTTCTTTATCTTCTCTGCTTTTTCTTCGGCACGTGTTGTTTTCTTTTCTTTGTCCGTGTCTTCTTCTTTAAAAACCTTCAAATCCTTCCTTTCTAAAAGTTCAGATATTCCTCTCTCCGTGTCGCCCATAAATAAAAAACCTCCGGACTATGTGAGATATTGAGACAGGTTAAAAAGTTTGTGTTTTATTTAAACAATGTAACCATTTATTCCTCTTCTTTCTTTTGTTTTTCAAGGTCTTTTGTGCAGATTCCATCGTGATTCCAGTCACGGTGAAAACCTTCGACACATGCAGGGAGGATGTAATACCATTCATCGCCGGATTGGTTCATGTGATGTCTGTTGTTGATTGCGAATCCGGTTTTCTTGAGTTCAAAAATCGTGAACTGATTTTCTGTCTGTGGCAGTATGTTGTCAAGTAACGCTCTTCCGTTTTTCGCCTCAAATTTGTCCATTGTACCGTTTTTTCTCTGCCATCCGAAGTTTTTGACACAGGCTTCCCATTTATAATCAGGGTTCTTGCTGGTAATTACGTCATCGAGTTTGTTGGCTATGTCTTTGTATTCTTTATCGTATTCTCTACTGCCTGGTGCTTCAAAAAGAACTTTTCCTGGTTTCACAAACTTATTATCTACCGTTAGTGTTTTATAGTTTTTGACTATTACGTACACAGAGGCAATAAGTAAAGAGCCTTTTTTCATCCCCCTCTTCCTTCTATTGCCTCTTTTCCTCCCGCTGATTGTTTCGTAGATTTTAAATACATCTGGGGGATGTACGGTCTATGCTGTCCGATGGGCAAATAATTGAGTTGTTACAATCAGGTCATATCAGTATTACTCCTTTTTCTGATAAAAATTTGACTCCAAATGGATATGATTTGTGTGTTGGTGGCGTGGAGATTGATGGGGTAATGTTACCGTCTGATAAGATATTTCAGATTCCACCGCTTGCTTCGTTTCGTGTTGTTTCTCTTGAGACGATTACGTTATCTAATGCTTTTACAGCAAATCTAAGGCTTAAACAAAAATATGCGAGGCGTGGTATTCAGGCGACGTTATCACAGATTGATGCTGAGTTTTTTGGCACGTTGACTTTTTGTTGTTTTAATGGGAACTGGAAAGAGTTTGAACTTGAGGCTGATGCCCCATTCTGCCAGATTGTTTTTGATGAGTTGCAGGTTCCTGCGTTGAGAGGGTATTCTTTGCGTAGTGGTCATTATAAAAATCAGAAGGACAAGGTATTAAAATAAAATGTTAAAAATACCGCTCCAGTCACGGTGGGTTGTTTTCAAACTAAGTTTTGCATGTTGGCTTTGGGATTTACGAGGGTTGCCAATTTGTCCGTATCATGGTTTCCATTCGCAGAGTTGGTGGACAGGGTATTGCAAGGAATGTAAAGAAATACCGGTCATACCGCCGATGGAAGATTCATGCGTCATGTGTGGTGAGGAAAAAGCGGTTCTGCAACGAGCATCGCCTAATGGTGACAAAGAGGTATGGAGTCTTTGTTGGGAGTGCGATAAATTTATTGATTGGAGTGAACTGAACAGTATGCATATGATGGTCGGAAAAGAGTTTCCTGATTTTGATGAATGGTTGTTTGAGAAGGAACAGGTGTATCCTAAACATGAATGGTCAACATTTGTGATAAAAAAGAAGCATTAGATGTCTGGACAGAGTTTTTTCCAGTTTATTATCACTTTTTTGAATAGTTCTATCTCTTGTTTCGGTGTGACGTTCTTGACGTGGAATGTTATTTTTTCTGCTTCATCGTCATATTCACTGATTTGCCGATATTTTGTCTCATATTTTGTTCCAGGTGGACATTTCGTGAACTCGAATGCACCATCATCCATAATGAAACGTGATGCATCTCTTACGCCATAAAACGGTGTTCCTTCACCCCTTTCCATCGAATCTTCTTGTATAATTTCACCATCTGGTTCTATTATCTTGTATGACTTTTTGAGGAATATATATGGGCTTTGGACGCAGATGCCGTTACGTTTCCAATCATGGTAATAATAATCTTGGCATGCAGGGAGTGCTTTTACATCCTTCTGCATCGTATTGTCATCATTTTTAAATATGAATTCAAGACCGTTTTTCCCATATTCATAGACATCTATGTTGGAATAGAACCGCCAGGATGCAGCACGTTCAAGTACCTTGCTTTCAATCTCACCGCTTTGTATTTTTATGTTAGGCTCACTGTCTATCTCCCAGAGGTCTTTATCTGATTTCTCTGCGGTTATCTCATGGACTTTCCGCAGAAAAAGGAAATTATATTCAAGTGTTCTTCTTCCAGATACAGGCGTTTTATAGAACTTTAAATTGAAGTCTCTTGCGTTGAATGTATCATAGGTGACTTTATCGAGATATTCCTTCTGCCATTTGTTCGCTGTTTTCCTGAGTGCACTTTTTATTTGATTGAATTTCTCTTCACCGATTTCCTCGTTTAAATTATATGATACTAAGAGTTTCCCTCGTTTCATTAAATAATAGATGATTTTGTATTGTTATAAGTGTTTTTACAACAGCGTATACAAAGAACTATATTCCAAAAGACTTAATAATCAATATGAGTTACGATATTGATGGTAACTTGGGATGAGGTGGTCAATAGCGCCATCGAGGCTGGTGCTGTTGTCTCGATTCAAAGCGGGAGGAGAGTCCTTTGCTATGATAAAGGGCATCATGTTATGACTCTCTTTAAAGATTAATCTTTTTTATTTTCAGATGGCTCAGTGATTCTTGCGCCATATGATTCCAAAAACGTCTGTTTTTCACTGATAGGGCGATATTTCTCAAGTGTGTCATAACCAAAATGAGTGCAATGTTCAAGGATTTCAAACGGAACTTCTGTGTCTTCAGAGAGTTCCTTCAGAAAGGTTTCATCGGGAAGTCTCCATTCATTCATAAACGCCTCTTGGCAATGCGTAAAATATGGTTCCATGAGGTTTTCACGTTCATTTTTCAGTTCATCTGCGACACAGTCAAGGAACTCGATTGCATCGTTATGTGATTTGAAAAAGGGTGATGGCTCAAGGCTATGCTCATTGTCGCATTTTTTCATTTTTTCTTCAACAAAATCCTTCCAAGTACCAGAATCATATGATTTGGAAAGGTCTTTAATGAAATCATCTCTTGTTGTAGAAGAACTGAATTTAGTATTGCTCCACGCGTTATCAATTATTTTATCTGCAAGACTCTCTGCGATATGTTTCTGAAGGAAATTCCGCTTAAAACAGTCTTTCAATTCAGAATGGTCATTTTCTGCAAAATCATTCGCTTCATCTTCACAGATTGTCTCTGATTCAACAAGTCTATCCAACCCATCTGTGGGGTCAAGTTCAAGTGATTTTTTTATTGCGGTGATGAAATCACTTTTTCGTATCCGTATGCTTTCTTCGTCAGGGTAGTACCTTGCATTTTCATGCAGGTCATGGTGAAGTTTGTCTATATTATCTTGATAAGAATACAGGTCGAGAAGGTCGCCAAGAAAACTATCTTTGTTACCGTATCGCACCTCTCCTTCACCGGTGGGCAGGAACTTTATTCTACTTCGTGCCAAAGTGTACTCAACGTCGGCCATATTCCCACGTCCATTTGCTTCCATATGCCTTATCTATGAACTTCTGTAACTCTTGCATAGCATGTTTCGCCCGTGCTTCTACAAACGAGATGGAACGCTGACACGCAAAAATAACATTCTGATGCTTAACATCCTTATAGTTTTCACCAGCATACTCAGGGAGTCCTTCGCAGAATGTGAATGGTGGAAGATACCCAAGGTTGACATACCCTGCACAGATGTCCCAGGACAGGTCCATTCCACCGCCTGAGAGAGCAAGATAATACTCGCCATCATCATTCCGTTGGATGAGGGTGACTGCACCTGCATCGTCAAGTGCGTTCTTTAGTTCCTTATCGGTGAACCGCTTTTTATGAATCTCAAATTCCTCCAATGGATAGAGATAGTTCATCATCGGCTGATATTCCTCGTTTTCCATCTCTTCATCTGTGAGTTTAAAAGGAAGTTCCCAATCATCGAATTCATGTTTTTCCCCGAAGTCATAATGTTCAGTCTGTTTAAACACTGTATGTGGGTAGAGTTCTTTCGGGTCGATACGTTTTTTTGCCAATTTTATACCTCGAAATATTTTCTGACCTGTTCAGCCAATCTAAAGGATTCAATATTGTATTCAAGACGCTCGGCTTCCGTTCCTACGCCTTTGAATTTTTGTTTTTCGAGTTTATTTGCTAATTCCAGCATCTGTTGGATATTGTATTCTTTCTTTGTCTCTCGTATCCGATTCATGCGTGTAACATAGTTCTGGATACCGCTTGAAAGGAATTTATCCTCATAGCCTGGTCCAGTTCTATGATGCTTCTCAAACGTGATTTCCGATGTGTCATCCTCATAGTTGTCATTGTCAAGTAAACGGATGTGATGCCAATCGTTATCTGTCTCATAATGGAATTCACCATGTGGGTGCGTGGCATTGACCGCATATTCTGTCATGCGAAGTTTCAATTCATCTTCAACGCCTTTCACCATCTGGACAAAATGTTCCTCTGCTGTCGGATAATGGTATTCATCTTCAAGTTGGCATCCTTTGATATACCGTCCTTTATCGACTATTGACTCAATGAGTCGCGGTGTTCCCTGATGTTTGTTGCAGAGGGCATCAAGTGCCTTCCAGGATGTACGCAACTCTTGTTTCAAGTCTTCCGGGAGGTTCTTCCACGCCTGTCCGTAAAGGACACGTTTTTTTATGTCGTCTTCATCCATTTTCTTCCTTAATGAAACTATTTTCAATGAGTTTCCCGCTATCATCTTCTTCAAAGAGTGATTTTTGTTTGGTGCTGAATTTCATTTTTCGTTTCATATTTTACCTTCATCAATTAATTTGAAGAATTTCTTTTTTGCTGATTCTGCACCCATGTCAAGGGCTTTTTCCTCGTCTGGTGTGAGTTTACCTTCCTTTAACAATTCATTCTTGAATTTTATTTTCATTTCAGCGATTTCTTTCTCGATTTGTTGTTTTTTGAGTTTTATTGTCTTTTCTTTTAAAGTGTCTTCCATCCATGCGTTCCAACGGTCTGAACCCCGTTCTCCGCCACCAAGATTCTCTCGTCGCATCTGCCAGATGATTTGTTTGTCTTTTCTTGCGAATGGAAGCACTGTTGCAATACTATGTGTGTCGTCTTTATCGTATTCCGTTATGATGAGTGCCTCAGTACGGTCTACATCATATTTAGGTCGCACCCATAGTTTTTTACCAACCCATGCCTCCATGATAAGCCAGTACCGTGTTGATTTTGCTTTTAGCACTTCTTCTTTTAGTTTTTTTAATGCGACTTCTTTTGCTGCATCGCTATCAAACATGAATTGACTGATATCCAGTTTATGGTCTGATTTTTCAATGAATACTGTTGGCTGATGCTGACTGCCATCTGTCACGATTCCCTGTGCAATAATTTCTAGTTCTCGTCTGAGTCTCATTCCGTCCATCAGTCTTTGTTTCTTTTTATCATTTGCCTTGTTCCAGCGGTCACGCTGATATGCTCGTGCTTCCCCTAAACCGAAATGCATCCATGATTCCTGCGTTTTATCAATCTTGTTTATTGAAGAAAGAGGAAAACGGCAAAGGTCCCATTCGTGGATTCCTGATGGCCCAATAGCACCTATCTTTACTATACTTTCTGTTGCTTTCATCTGTTTCTTGAACAGGTTTCCATCGAGTTGCTCGCAGGTTAAATGGCCTTGGAATACGTCTTTATCGACGATACAATGGTCATTATCGAGGTACCCGGCAAGGGTTTGTTCGCACTTCTGTGCATTGGTTAGAATCACATCGTTCATTTTTCCCTCATGATGTCTCCTTCAGTAGCGAGTTTTAATAATTGTCCTTCAGGAAACTCATTACCTGATGGATTTAAGAATACGAAACTTCCTCTATCCATAAACCATGGCTCGTAGTAAATTTCAAGGTCTTTCGGGAATTTAAGTGGGCAATTTCCATCACAGGCGTCAATGATGATACTATCTTTTTGGATATCTATTTTCCTGACGGTCATTTCAGGGTTATATAAATTGATGATGATTGATTTATCACCTGTGTCTCCTAAATCACTGAGATGTCCTGCGAAATAGAGTTCTTTCTCGTATGCGTCTATTCGTTGTCTATTGTCTTCTATGGTTTTGATAATGGCGTATGACGTTGGGTCTACTCTTTTTTCAAAATCTGGACGGAATATAGCATCGGGCATCTCATAACGATTCCCATCTTTACCTCTGCATGACGAACCCTGTCCGAGTTGCCATTCACAGAAAAGCATTTTTATTTCTTTTTTTCTGATTGTACAACTGATTTCGTTGCCTATCTTATGACAGCCGATAGGTAGTTTCATTGTGTTTCCTCCTTCCAATCATCATTATCACAATCCCAGTAAAGGTGAGTTGTTTCATAGTGTGCAGGAATGAACTCTGTGCGTTTACCTTCACCGAATATAGTATCATCGAATTCCCAGTTTCCTTCTTTCAATATTCGTTGCTTCTGCTGTTTGATTTCCTCAAGTGTTCGCTCTTCAGTGAAATCATAATAGGGTGTTCCATCATCTGCTTTTTGCAATTTATGTCTTTTGATGATTTTCAAATCATCTGGATGTAATGCTTTTTCGTTGTATTCTCGTAGGCAAATCAATACTCCTCTGGTGTCGCCTGGTTTTGGTTTTAGAATCGTGCAATCTTCTTTTTTCCTCATCACTGGATACAAGACAGGCGGTTGTTTATTTGGAAAATATTCGCCTATCAGAATATTGACTATTTTCACCTGTTATCCTCCTGATGTTGTTCTCGTTCAAGCCGTTCAAGTTGTTTAGTTGCCCACCCATGGAAGGCTTCTGCCTGCGAGACTTCACCACGTGTCCAAGCCTCTGTGCTGAGGCAATATAATGGGAGGTCACCAAGGCATTTATGTATCCGCTCAAACCGCTTCGGACTTATCGGCAGAAACGTCATGTTTGCATCTAATCGCAACTCTGTGCCCTTTGATATTTTACCGGTGCTTGGATACCAGTCTTTGCTTCCATTAGACCATGATATCACAATACCGTCTGCATCTGCCTGTTCACTCCGCATTCCGTAGCATGTTAGTATCTCAATTTGTGCATTAGCATGAATAATTGCCTGCCAGTCTCGTTTCGTGAATTTCTTACTTGCTTCTTTACATTCATCAGATACCATGTTAACTCTCCAATTCCTGCCTGGTGTATCCTTCAGGGTGGTCTATTGGCTCTTGTGGTTCCCATGGTAGGTCTTGGACACAAACAGCATCATGTTTCCAATCACGATGGAAACCTTTTTTACAGGCACTAATGATGTGAAACCTTTGAATATATTCATTATATTTTGGTTCATCTTCTTTTTTCCAATTCCCTTTTACAAGTAACCCATCTTTTTTAAATGGATATATTTTGATATTTTGAACACGAAGATTGTATGCAGTTTCCAAGACACCCTCAAGCCACATGGCATGAACTCTATAGTTAGCATAATCTGTTTCCCATCCATCCGGTGTTATGAATGCTTGATGATTCCGCTTATCCAATAATTCTATTGCTCTTTTTGAAAACACATCAAATGCTTGTTGATGTCGTGTAAATTCAAGCAATAGTTTTATTTATATTCCTCCTTTATTCGTTCAACACAGATTCCATCTCGTTTCCAATCACGTATAAATCCTGATGCACATTCAGGTAAGAATTTCTTTTCGTATTTTTCAGTTGGTCTTATTTTAACAGGAGGTATCTCATCATCATCTAGTATATTATCTGATTCAGTTATAGGACGGTTTTTTACCCTGTTCTCATATTCAATAGTCAATATTAAACCTGTTTTTTTATAGGGAAAAACCTGCATTTTCTTTAATTTACGAGTATGTGTACGAAATGGATAGCCCTTAAACGCTGTGTCACCAATATCTATGATTAATTCAGTGTTCAATCTGGATGAATATGGACCTTTTTTCTTGCCTTGACGGTCAATGTTATAAATTGGGCTTTCCCAACGATTGCTACTGTTCTTCTGTTCCATCAGTTCTCGTAGTTCTCTCTTAAATTCACGGAATTGCTTGTATTTCTTCGCATTAGTGTCTTGTATGAATTCAAGTAGTGGTTTCTCCATCTTTCAATCCTAACTCCTTATCCATATCAAGACTTTTCAGTTCATCGAGTGATAAATCCCATGCGTTCTGTTTTATCCAATTCTGAGCAACATGGTCTTTTATTGAATACGTCATTGATGGCAAGTCCCATTTTTCTGCCTTCAATCTATCAGAGATGTCACGTGCTTCCATCAACATCTCTTTACTAACTTGACAGAGCGGCTCACCAACACCATTAATGATGTCGTCCCATTCATCTCTATAGGAATACTCATTGAGTTGTATTTTCTTCCATTTAATATTCTGATTGCAGGCTTGCAAAAGATTTAATGCTGAATCCTGCAATCCCCATACCATGCGATGTTTCACATCATCAAGAAGGTCGCCTGTCGTAGAATGACCATATGTTTTATCTTTCCCTTTCAGTAACTCCTTCAGGCTGATGTGGGCTTCGTTGTGCTCGAAATTACTACCATGGTAACGTGGTACTCGATTATATTTCTCAAGAAAAGACCTGACTTCTTTCAACGCTGGCGTGTCGATTTGCTTCGGTATCAACGCAAGGCATCCAGCGACATCGTTGAACGACCTGAAATCAGAATCAACCTCGTAACAAGGATATTGACCAAGATATTTATTCCAATTTATCATCCTTTTTCTCCAGTGTTTGCTGTTTTGGTTCTTCAGGTTCTTTCCATTGTGGTTGTGTGCCTTTCGGTGGGATGTAATACCACCAGTTCTCGATTTTCACGACTTCTCGTCCATCGAGCATTGTTCCTTTCGTATCACCATACTCGTTCACGATGATTTTTTTCTCCTTTGTCGTGCATACTGTCTCGTTATCTATTCGTGTGCAGACCCGTGCTTTTATGAATACCGGTGATTGAACCATTCTATCTTCTCTCTTTATTTTCTCTTATATTTTTTCCCACGATTTACCCTTGATGACATATTCTGTACCATTACAAATTATCTTATCTGGTAATCTTTGACAAACAACCATTTGTTCCTTATGCAATTTTTCACGGATTGCTTCACTACAAAATTCAGCAATACTTCTATATTCTGGTTTTTCTTGGATGAACCTCCGTACTTCCTCTACCAATGGTACAGGAAATGACATGCCTTGATATGGGACACTTGGTTTTGAACGCTTCATGGTTTCACACAACCTCCGAAATGGTTACAAGTACCTTGACCATTCCATTCACATTTTTTTCTACACTTTTTTCCTCTATAAACCCTCATTTTTTATCTCCTGACGACATCATAAAATTGGTCTGGTCGCCCTACTGCATAATGTTGATAGAGAGTATGGTCATTCCACCATTTCACAAGCATCCTCGCATCATTTTTTGAGACTTTATCCATGATTATTTTACCAGATTGCGTCTCACTAAGTGCATCATAAAGAGCGTTTGCTCCATCATCAAAATAATTATCGCAATCCATCTCAGTGGCACTTGTACGTTCATCTCGTTCATCACCATAGACCTCTTTGCAGAGCAAAAATCGCCCTTCTTTAACTTTCCAATGAACAGAACCATAGAATCTATCATGGCTTGCAATTTTCCTCAATGCATGCACTAAATCTTCCTTATCGACGTTTATTTTCATCTTCTTTTTTCTCCCATTTCCAGTTAGGATTCTCAATATTTGGATGGATACCTCGCCATATCTCTTTGCTTCCCCACCCGGAATTGCTTCCACCTGTTTCATAGGCGATACATTCGTCAAACTCACGTTTACCCTTGTCCATTGCATGGCAGACAACACGAACACCGATGTTCCATCCTCGGATATGCCCCTCGATGCCACTGTCGGTTGTACCCATCCGTGATGCCCCGCCTCTGTTGCCTTGGATATCTGCATAGAATCGCGCCATTATTTATCCTCCCATTTCCAATCTTTATTCATTCTGCCCTTTTTACCATAATGACATCCTTCGACAAAAGCAGAAAGCCATTGCTTCGCCTGCCCCATTGTAAGACCTGATTCCAGTGT
>Ga0209777_10001054_pt1 | contig 41989 bp, 39 predicted proteins | sample FrelakmetHBP12HB_FD_187147 | JGI IMG/M metagenome (GOLD analysis project Ga0209777, IMG submission 187147) | Freshwater lake sediment microbial communities from the University of Notre Dame, USA, for methane emissions studies -HBP12 HB (SPAdes)... | ecosystem: Environmental > Aquatic >...
GGCGAAGGCCCGTTCCCGCGCGCTGAAGTGCCGCGGCTTCTTCCCGCCGAGTGCGGCCGAGCGGCGGGTCGCCGCGATCTCCCGCTCGGCCTCGCGCCGCGGCACGTCGTGCTCAGTGGACTGCTGCGCGCCCTCGAACGCGACCTCGGCGGCGTCGTACTGGCCGGCGGCGCGCAGGATGCGCCCGCGCAGCATCAGCGTATCGGTGTGCGGTTCGAGCGCGAAGGCGCGATCCAGCACCAGCAGCGCCCGGGCGTACTCGCCGGCGCGGAACGCGGCATAGGCCAGCTCGTGCCAGGCGAGGGCCAGGTTGCCGTCCCGCTCGATGGCTTCCTCGAGTGCGGCGATCGCGTCCCTGGTCCGACCCAGCTCCGCGAGGGCCGCGCCCTTGATCGCCCGAGGCATCGCCGTGTCCGGGCCGAAATGGTCCTCGGCGCGCATCGCCAGTTCCAGCGCGTCGTGGTATCGGCCATCGCGGCGCAGCACCTCGAACAGCTCGAGCCAGCCCGCACGCAGGTCGGGGTTGGCCGCGATCGCCGCGCGGTAGGCCCGCTCCGCCTCGGCCGCCTTCCCCTCGCGGCTGTACCACCGCGCCTTGGCCAGCCCTTTTTCTCCCGGCTGGAAGCGGAATACGGCGAACGACGAGGTGAGGCGCATAGTAAGGGAAGGGAGAAGATACAGGGCGCGGGCGGGACAGCCAGTCGCCATCGCGGGCGGTGGTGCTGGCGCCGGTGTGGCGCCGAGCGCTACTTTTGAGCGCATTATGACCACCCCCCTCGCTGCGTTCGCGGAGCGTGAGCGGCTGCGGCTGCTCGCCGATCTCTCGGAATGGCTGAGGATCCCGAGCATCAGCGCGCAGCCCGAGCACGCTGCCGATTGCCGGAAGGCGGCCGCCTGGATTGGCGCACGGCTCCAGCGGCTCGGGTTCCGTGTGGAGACGATCGAGACGGCCGGGCACCCGATCCTGTGGGGTGTGGGCCCCGAAGTCCCGGGCGCGCCGACCGTGCTGTGCTACGGGCACTACGACGTGCAGCCTCCCGACCCGGTCGGCGAGTGGATCTCGCCGCCCTTCGAGCCGACGGTGCGCGACGGCAACCTCTACGCGCGTGGCACGGCGGACGACAAGGGGCAGGTGTTCACGGCGGTCGCCGCGCTCGAGGCGCTCAAGGCGACGCGCGGGTCGCTGCCGGTCAACGTGCACTACCTCATCGAGGGCGAGGAGGAGACCGGGTCGAAGGGGCTTATCGAGCTGCTGACCCGGGAGCCGGAACGCACTCGCGCCGAGGCGGTGCTGGTCACCGACGTCAACATCGTGGCACCGGGGCGTCCCAGCGTGGACGCCGCCCTGCGCGGCTGCATCCACGCCGAGATTCACGTGCGGACGCTCAAGGCGGACCTGCACAGCGGGATCTACGGCGGCGCTGCGCCGAACGCCATCGAGACGCTGTGGCACATCCTGGAGAAGCTCAAGGGCGACGACGGCCGGATCAGGATCCCCGGCTTCTACGATCGGGTGAAGCGCCCCACGGCCGCGGAGCTCAAGGCGTGGCGGTCGCTGCCGGTCAAGGAGAAGGGGTTCAAGGAAGAGGCCGGCGCGAAGGGACTCAACGGGGAGAAGAAGTTCAGTTTCCTGGAGCGCGTCTGGTCCCGGCCGACGTTCGAGGTGCACGGCATCGTGGGCGGATACACGGGGGCAGGGAGCAAGACCGTCATTCCCGCCGAGGCGACCGCGAAGGTTTCACTGCGCCTCGTGGCGGACCAGCGGGGCAGGGACATCGCGGCCCGGTTCGTGAAGGCCGTGAAGCGGGCGGCGCCGAAGTTCGCCGACGTGAAGGTCACGGTCTACTCCGCCGTCGATCCGGCGCAGACCAAGCTGGATTCCCGCGCCTACCGCGTGCTGGACCGGGCGTTCCGCGAGGTGTGGGGGAGGGGAATCGCGCCGATCCGGAGCGGCGGGTCCATCCCGATCGTGCCGTTGCTGCAGCAGCGGAGCGAGGCGGTGCTGCTGTGCGGGGTAGGACTCCCCGACGATCGCCTGCACGCGCCGAACGAGAAGATCACCCTCGATCAGATCTGGAAGGGGATCGTCCTGTTCGGGCGGTTCTTCGAGTTACTAGCCGAGCACTAGAGACAGAGTTGCAGAGTTGCAGGGTTGCAGAGGGTGGAAGTCCAAAGGGCCAAGGGCGTCACTCCTTGGCCCTTCGCGTTAGGTGACGGTCCAGCGAACGAATGAGGCCGAACAGGGTCCGGGCGGCCTCGTCTCGCCGTGCCTCGAGATGCGCCAGCGTCGGCCCGTCGAGGTAGTGCAACTCGCCCGTGATCTCCAGAATGGCCTCGACTTCGTCGAGCGATGAGCGGGCGGTGACTAGGAACTTCCGGTAGTCTCGCGCGCCGTCGCGCCCAGATCCTTCAGCGATGTTCAAGGCGGCACTGTAGGCGGCACGCCGCAACTGGTCCGCCAGCGCGTACTGTTCGTGCGGCGGCGGGAGGCGCGACGCGCGAGCGCACGCGACGGCTAATGTCCGGGCATGTTGCCAAGCCTTGAGGTTGGAATGCGCGCCCACGCAGCGAACGTGGAGAGGGGAGAACGCGGGACCTGCATCCGTTCGCTGCGACGCGTATCGGCCTGTCGCCTTCCGGCTTCGAGCCCCTGCAACTCTACAACCCTGCAACTCTGGCTACTTCTTCGGGCCCCGTCGCATCCTCGCCGGGTCCGGCCTCCCGTAGCGCTCCTCCTGCCACGGATCGCCCCGCATGTGATAGCCGTTCTGCTCCCAGAAACCCGGCCAGTCACCGTCCATCAACTCGATCCCGCGCACCCACTTCGCCGACTTCCAGAAGTACAGGTGCGGCACCACGAGGCGTGCGGGGCCGCCGTGCTCCGCGAGGAGCGGCTCGCCGTCGTGATGGGTCGCGATCAGGTTCGCCTCGCGCGCCAGGTCCGCGAGCGGGAGGTTGGTCGTGTAGTCCTCGTCCGCATGCACCAGGGCGTGCGTCGCGCTGCTGCGCACGCCGGCGCGTTCGAGGAGCAGCGTGACGGGGACGCCGGCGAAGGTATTGTCGTAGCGCGACCAGGTGGTGACGCAGTGGATGTCGCACAGCACGTCGCGGCGCGGCAGCGCGCTGAACTCGGCCCAGGAGATCTCGAAGGGGCGCTCCACCTCGCCGAAGACGCGGAAGGTCCAACGCGCCAGGTCGGCGCGTGGCACGCGGCCGTAGTGGAGCACCGGCCATTTCGCGGTCTCGATCTGGCCGGGTGGGAGACGGTCGCGATCCCTGGTCCGTACATCGACGCGATCGGTCATCGTGGCAAGATAACTCCGCCGCCAAGTGCTAGATTGCCTCGTGCCTCGACGCGCGCCGCTGTCGCCTCCGCTGCTGACTGCCGCCTGCCTGCTGGCCGCCGTTCCGGCGGCCTGGGTTGCCCTCGCGGCCGACGCCCTCGTCTCCGGCTCGGTCGGGGCCCTGGTGGGCTTCCCCTGGGCCGGGCTCTCGCTTTCGCCTCACTTCACGCTCGTCGCCGTGCAGGCCAAGGAGGGGAGCCACCCGCCGGCGCTCTGGGCGTTCTTGCTGCTCGCCGGTCCGGTCGGCGCGGCGCTGCTCGGTCTCGCCCTGCATCTCGCCCTGGAGCTCGTGCGGAGTGCGGCGTGGCTCCGGGTGCTGGCGCTCGAATGGGCGGCGTTCGCCATCCTGCGCCTCCCGGCTCTGCTCATCGCGGGCGTCGCGCCCGGGGGGCGCGGCTCGGTCGAAGAGCTGTATCAACGGCTCGGCGAGCCGCAGAGCGGACGCTGGGCGGTGGCGATTCTCGCCCTGCTGGCCCTGGGGGGCGCGGCCCTGCTGGTGGCGCGGCGGGCGGTTGGTGTGGGGAGGGACTGGATGCGGGTCGATGGCCGTCCCTTCCGGCGTCACCTGGTGCGCGCGGTCGCGGGATATCCGGCGGTGGGATCGCTGGCGGCCTGGAGCGCCGTGGCGCTATGGGCCCGGCCGCCCTGGATGGTCGGCTGGCTGCTGTTGACCTTCGTCGCCCTGCAGGCGCTGACCGCCTGACCCCCTGATTGTAACCTTTTGGGGCCCTGGCGCGTCATATAAGGTGCAGGTCTCTCAAGTCGAGCTCGCGTGTCGCAGCCGCGGGCGCCGACGATCCATCAGTACCGCGAGTGGGGCCTCGACCCTAGCGAGCCGTTGCCCCACTCGCGCCTCCTCCTCACACTGCCGCCGCCGCGCCGAGCGCTTCGACCCCGTCGAAGCCGAAGGTGCGGACGAACGCCTCGACCACCGTCTCGCGCACCTCGCTGTCGAGCCCCGTGCCTCCGTGCGTCCGTGCGTCCGTGCGTCCGTGCGCCTGTGCTCCGGTGCCCCCGTGCCCCTGTTCCCCCGTGCGCTCCAGCTCCCTGGCCACGCTGGTCATCACCACGTCCGGGATGCCGCACGGCACGATCAGGTCGAACGGCGAGAGATCGGTCGACACGTTGAGGGCGAAGCCATGCCAAGTCACCCACTGCCGCACGTGGATCCCGATGCTCGCGATCTTCCGTCCCCCGGTCCACACGCCCGTGTAGTTCTCCCGCCGCTCCCCCGCGATGCCGAAGCGTGCCAGTGCTACGATCAGAGCTTCCTCGATCTGGCGGAGAAACCAGTGCAGGTCCTTCCGGTGCGCGCCAAGGTCGAAGATCGGATAGCCCACGAGCTGACCGGGGCCGTGGTAGGTGACGTCGCCCCCGCGCTCGATCTCGTACACGTCGATGCCGCGGCGCTTCAGCAGCTCGGGAGCGATGGGGAGGCTGGACGCCCTGGTGCCTCTGCCGAGCGTCACGACGGGCGGGTGCTCGAGCAGCAGCAGCGTGTCGCAAGCGAGTCGGCCGGCGATCCGATCCTCGGCGAGAGCGCGCTGGCGAGCCAGGGCCTCGGCATACGGCACGACGCCGAGCCTGGCGACCGCGAGCCGGCCGGCGCTCACTGGGTCAGGCCGGGCCGCCGAGGAAGACACGCCGCGCAACGACGATGACGATGAGACACAGCGCCCCCACGGCCGCGAGGCCGGTTCGGCCGGCCAGCTGGTGCGCGGGCAGGGTAGCACCGGCGACGAGAGTCGTACCCATCACGGCCATCATCGCCAGCGCCGCACGGCGGAAGGCGTTGCCCACCGGCTTCGAAACCGCCCAGGCGACGAGGGCGCCGGCCGCCACCCCGCCGGCTCCGGCCAGCGACGGGCCGATCGCGGGCACGACGGCGGAGGAGGTCGCCGAAGGCGTAGCAAGCGCGTACCCGCTAATCACGAAGAGCACCAGCGACACCACCACGCCGCCGGCGGCCGAGCCCACCACGATGGCTGCCAGCGCGCTCCCGAGCGGCGATGCGGTTTTCAGATGTGAATGACCCGGCCCATCGCGTCCAGGGACGCCTCAGCGATGGCCTCGGATAGTGTCGGGTGCGCGTGAATCGCCAGCTCGATCTCCTCGACGGTGTACTCGTTGGCCCGCGCCAATGTCAGCTCGTGAATCAGCTCGGTGGCATGGGCGCCGGCGATGTGTGCGCCCAGGATCTCGCCGTACTGCTTGCCGCGGATAATCTTGACCAGCCCGTCGGTCTCGCCCGCCGTGCGGGCCCGGCCGTTGGCGCTGAACGGGAAGCGGCCGACCACGTACTCCAACTTCCGCTCCTTGCACTGCTCCTCGGTGAGGCCGACGCTGGCGACTTCGGGGTGGCAGTAGGTTGCGCCAGGTACGCCCGTGTAGTCGATGGGGTGCGGCCTCAGGCCCGCGATGGCCTCGGCCGCGACCATGCCTTCGCGGCTCCCCTTGTGTGCGAGCAGCGGCGGGCCGGCCACGTCACCGATGGCGTAAATGCCCGGCGCCGTGGTCTGCATCGTGCCGTCCACCTTGATGAAGCCTCGGTCGGTGAGCTTCACCCCCGCCACGTCGAGGCCGAGGTTCTCGGTGATCGGCGCGCGACCGGTGGCGAGCAGCACCTTTTCCACGGTCACGCTCTGCGGCTTGCCGCCCGCGACGAAGGTGATCGTGACGCCGTCCTTGTCCTTCTCCACCTTCTGGATCTGGGCCCCCGCGAACACGGCGATGCCGCGCTTCTTGAACGCCTTGGCGACGACGTCCGACATCTCCGCGTCCTCGACCGGGAGGATGCGCGGCAGCACCTCGAGCAGGGTGACCTGGCTCCCGAACGCGTTGAACACGTCGGCGAACTCGCAGCCCACCGCGCCGGCCCCGACGATCGCGATCGTCCTGGGCGCGGCCTCGAGGAACAGCGCCTCGTCGCTCGAGAGCATCGTCGTCTTGTCGATCGTGAGCCCGAGCTGCGGCAGGTCCTTCGGGCGGGAGCCGGTTGCGATCACCACCGCCTTCTTCGCCGACAGCTCCACGGTGCCGCGGTCGGGCGTGGTCACGGCGACCTTCCTGCCCGGCAGGAGCTTCCCGGTCCCCTTGACCAGTTCGATCTTGTGCTTCTTGAACAGGAACTCGACGCCCTTGGAGTTCTGCTCCGCGATGCGCCTGGAGCGCTTCATCGCGACGCCGTAGTCGGTCGAGATCTCGCCGGTGGTGATGCCGAGGTCCTTGGCGTGGCGGAGCAGGTTCGCGACCTCTGCGGCGTGGAGCAGTGCCTTGGTGGGTATGCAGCCGATGTTCACGCACACGCCGCCCGGCTTGTCCTTTTCGACCACGCCCGCGGTGAGGCCCAGTTGGGCGGCGCGGATGGCCGACACGTATCCGCCGGGGCCCGCGCCGAGGTAGAGGACGTCGAAAGTCGTCGCCACCTTTTCTCCTAGAGCAGCATCGCGAGGGGATTTTCCAGCATCAGCTTCACGGTCTGGAGGAACTTCGCGCCGGTGGCGCCGTCCACCACGCGGTGGTCACACGACATCGTCACCCGCATGGTGCGTCGCACCACGACGGCGCCATCGACCGACGCCGGGCGCTGGGTGATCCGGCCCACCGCCAGGATCCCTGCCTCGGGCGGATTGATGACCGCGGTGAACTCGTCGATGTCGAACATCCCGAGGTTGGAGATGCTGAACGTCGCGCCGCTGTACTCCTCGGGGGTGAGCCGGCGCGCCCGCGCCCGGTCCGCCAGGGCCTTCGCCTCCGCCGCAATCTCCAGCAGCCCCTTGCGGTCGGCGTGCCGGATGACCGGCGTGATCAGCCCGTCCTCGACGGCGACCGCCATCCCGATGTGGACGTCGCCGTGGTAGCGGATCCGGTCGTCGAGAAACGAGGCGTTCACCGCCGCGTGCTGGCGCAGCGCCAGCGCCACCGCCTTCACGATCAGATCGTTGAACGAAACGCGGTACGCGTCGCCGAGGCTGGTCAGGTGTTGCCGGGCCTCCCACGCGCGCTCCATCTCGATCTCGCTGGTGAGGAAGAAGTGCGGTACGGGGCCCAGGGACTCGCTGAGGCGCCGCGCGATCGTCTTGCGCATCGTCGTGAGCGGTGCGTCCGTGAAGCCGGCGGGCAACACGGGCACAGGGGGAGCAGGGGCACGGGAAGGCAATGCTGCCGCAGCCGCCTCCCCCGTGCCCCCGTGCGCCCGTGCCTCTGTGCCCACGGCCTCGACGTCGCGCTTGGTGACTCGGCCCGCCGGGCCCGTGCCGGTTACGAGCTTGAGGTCCAGTCCGCGCTCGGCGGCCATGCGCCGGGCGAGGGGAGAGGACCTGATTCGGGAGGGCAGAGATGCGGGCAGCGGGGGCACAGGGGCAGCCGGGGCACCGGGCTGGCGCGCCGTCTCCGTGCCCCCGTGCGTCGGTGCATCCGTGCGTCCGTGCGTCTGTGCGTCCGTGCCCACCAGCTTCGAGATGTCCTCGTCCGCGGTCCCCACCACGGCGACCAGCGCGCCGACCGGGACCGTGGCGCCTTCGGCGAGGACGATCTTGCGGAGCACCCCATCCTCGCGCGCCACCAGCTCCATCACCGCCTTGTCGGTCTCGACTTCGGCGAGCGTCTCGCCCGACTTCACCGGGTCTCCCTCGCGCTTCTTCCACGCGACGAGACGGCCCTCTTCCATCGTGGGCGACAGCGCTTCCATCACGATCCTGGTGGCCATGGCGCTAGGCGAGGTAGAGGACTTTCCGGGCCGCCGCGACCACCTTGGCGGCGTCCGGCTTGGCGAGCTTCTCGAGCTGGCGGTTGTACGGCATCGGCACGTCCGCGCCCGTGACCCGCAGCACCGGCGCGTCGAGGTCGTCGAACGCCTCGCGCTGGATCCCGTCCACGATTTCGGAGCCGATGCCGGCGAACGGCCATCCCTCCTCGACCACGACGCATCGGTTGGTCTTCCGCACCGACGCGAGGATCGTGGGCAGGTCGAGCGGGCGCAGCGTGCGGGGGTCCACCACCTCGGCGCTGATCCCCTCCTTCGCCAGTTCGTCGGCGGCCTTCAGCGCCACCGCGACCATCTTGGCATGGGCTACCAGCGTGACGTCGCTGCCGGCGCGCTTGATGTCCGCCACTCCCAACGGGACCAGGTGCTCGCCCTCGGGCACCTCCCCCTTCTGGTTGTACAGCATCTCGCCTTCGATGAAGACCACCGGGTTATTGTCGCGGATCGCGCTCTTCAGCAGGCCCTTGGCGTCAGCCGGCGTCGCGGGCGTGACCACCTTGAGCCCCGGGACGTGCGCGTACCACGCCTCGAACGACTGCGAGTGCTGGGCGCCGAGCTGGAGCGCGGCCCCGCCCGGGCCGCGGAACACGATCGGGATCGGCACCTGGCCGCCCGACATGTACAGCATCTTGGCCGCGGAGTTGACGATCTGGTCGAGGGCCAGGAGCGCGAAGTTGAACGTCATGAACTCGATGACAGGCCGGAGGCCCGCCATCGCCGCGCCGACGCCCACGCCTGCGAACCCCAGCTCGGTGATCGGCGTGTCCACCACCCGCATCGGCCCGAACTCCTCGAGCAGGCCCCGGCTCACCTTGTAGGCGCCCTGATAGACGCCCACCTCCTCGCCCATCAGGAAGACGTTCTGGTCCCGGGCCATCTCCTCCTTGAGGGCCTGGTTCAGCGCGTCGCGGTAGGTGAGGACCGGCATCAGCTGCCCCCGTCCCGGTACACGTCGGTGGTGAGCGCCTCGGGGGCGGGATCGGGACTCTCGTCGGCGAACCGCGCGGCGTCGTCCACCTCGTCCATCACCTCGGCCTCCATCGTCTGCCACCGGTCCTCGTCCAGCACGCCGTCGGCCTTGAGCTTCTCGGCGAAAGTGTGAATCGGGTCTTTCGCCTTGGCCTGCTCGACCTCGTCCTTGGTCCGGTAGTGCCCGTGAATCGGGTCCGACATCGAGTGGCCCATGAAGCGGTAGGTGCGGATCTCGAGCAGGGTGGGGACGTAGCGGTCGCGCGCCCGCTGCGCCGCGCGGGCGACCGCGTCGCGCACCGCCAGCACGTCCATTCCGTCCACGACTTCGGCCGGCATGTCGTAGGAGCAGGCGCGCTGCGCGACATCGTAGATCGCGGACGCGCGCTCGAGGGCCGTACCCATCCCGTAGCGGTTGTTCTCGCAGACGTAGATCGCGGGCAGGCGCCACACCGCGGCCATGTTCAGCGCCTCGTGGAACGCGCCGTTGTTGACCGCGGCCTCGCCGAAGAACCCGAGCGCGACCTGATCGCCCTCGCGGTACTTGATGGCGAACGCCACGCCCGTCACCAGCGGGATGTGGCCGCCCACGATGGCGTGCCCGCCGAGGAAGTTGGTGGCGGCGTCGAAGATGTGCATCGAGCCGCCCTTGCCGCCCGAGCTGCCCGTCGCCTTTCCGTAGAGCTCGGCCATCACCGCCCGCGCGGAGACGCCACGGGCCAGCGCCTGCCCGTGCTCGCGGTAGCTGGTGAGGACGTAGTCGTCCTTGCGGAGCGCGGCCATCGTCCCGACGGCCACCGCCTCCTGGCCGATGTAGAGGTGGCAGAACCCGCCGATCTTGCCGTGGGCATATGCCTCGCCGGACTTCTCCTCGAAGCGGCGGATGAGCAGCATGTCGCGCAGCATCCGGCGCAGCGCGTCGGGTTCGGAGCCCGGTGCGGGGCCCGGGGTGGTCACCGTGTCGGTCATGGGCCGCAGCGGCCTACGCGCCGGCTGTGGCGCGCTGGGCCTGCTCCCAGGCGTGGTAGGACGAACGCACGAGCGGGCCCGACTCGACGTGCCGGTATCCCATCTCGCGGCCCAGGCGCCCCAGCTCGGCGAACTCCTCGGGGGTGTAGTAGCGCGCGAGGGGAAGGTGCGACGCCGACGGGCGGAGGTACTGCCCGATGGTCAGGATGTCCACGCCGACGCCGCGCAGGTCCCGCAGCGCGAGCACCAACTCGTCCCATTCCTCGCCCAGCCCCACCATCAGGCCGGACTTGGTCACCGTGGCAGGGTCCATCGCCTTGGCGCGCGCCAGCAGCTCGAGCGCCCGGTCGTAGCGCCCCCCGGGCCGCGCCAGCCGGTAGAGCCGGCGCACCGTCTCGAGGTTGTGGTTCAGGATGTCCGGCCGGGACTCGACCACGATTCGCAGAGCCTGCTCGCTCCCCTTGAAGTCGGGGATCAGGAGCTCGATCGAGGCGTCGGGAAGCCGGAGGCGTGTCTCCACCACGACGGCGGCAAACTGCTCGGCGCCCCCGTTGGGGAGGTCGTCCCGGTCCACCGACGTCACCACCAGGTACCTGAGTCCCATGGCGGCGGCAGCCTCGGCGAGCCGGCGCGGCTCCTCGAGGTCGGCCGGAAGCGGCGTCCCGTGCGCCACTGCGCAGTAGGCGCAGTTCCTGGTGCAGAGGTCGCCCAGGATCATGAAGGTGGCGGCGCGGTGCTCCCAGCACTCGCCGACGTTGGGGCAGTGCGCCTCCTCGCACACCGTGTGGAGCTGGAGATCGCGCATCACCCGGCGCACGTGGGCGTAGTTCGAGCCGCCGGGCGCCTTCACCTTCAGCCACGCGGGCTTGCGGGCGGCGGGGCCGTCAGCCGAAAGCTGCGCGTCGCGTCTCGTGGCGATCTGGACGAGCGGGAGAGGCTGGCTTGTCATTGGAGCAAAGGAAGATAGCGGCGCCCTATAGGGCCGGCCAGTCAGCGTCAACTGTCCGGTTGAAGACGATCCTTAAGGAGCCTCAGCTCGTTCTCGATCGCCGGCGGCGTGAGCAGGTTGTCGGCGATCTCCGCGATTTCCTCTGCGCGGCGCCATTCCCGCTCCAGGTCGCGGACCTCCGCCTGCTCGTCCACGGCCATCTCGAGGGCGAGTCCCTGGGCGCCCTTGAGGCTCGACACCGCCAGCTCGGCGCGCGCGGCGCCGGCGATTAACTCCTGCGGGCCGCCGGCCCGCTCGACGACCGACGCCGCCTCTTCCGCCTTGCGCTTGATGCGCCGGCCCTTCTTCAGGTTCACGTAGGTGAGGCCGTGACGCAGCGCGCGCTCGGCGTCCGCGCCCTCGAGCATCGCACCGACGCGCTCGCAGCGGGGACAGCGCAGTAACAGGGCGAGATCGTTGTGGACGGTGAGAGAGAGCCTGGCGTCCTGCACGTGTCGTGCGCGGAGCACCATGATGGCGCCGCAGTGGCCGCAGATGGGGGGCTCGATGCCCACCTTGCGGCGGCCCACCAGGCCGGTGTAAACCGCGTCGCCGAGCCGGGGGAACTGTCCGATCATGAACCCCATCGAGCCGCCCGCGGCGATGTTGGTCGCGATCGTGACGCCGATGATCGCCACGGTCACGGGGACGACAACCTTGAGGCGCTCGCGCTCCCGCGCCTTGAGCCGCTCGCCGTAGCGCCACCCCGCGAGTTCGATGCGCTGGGGCTTGCCCACGCGCACCACGTCGCAGGGGCCCACACGCACCAGCGCCACCTGGTCGGTGGTCGCGGCCACGCGACCGCCCGCAGCCATCTGCTCGAGCGCGGCGACGGTGTCGAGCCGGGTGTCCACCGGCGTCAGGTTCCAGCGGCCGCACCGCTGACAGATCACCCAGGCGCGGCTCTTCCATCCGTCGTACGCGAACCGCCGGCCCACCGCGAGGCCGGAGGCGCCGCCGTCGCCCCCCAGTGCGCCGGAGCAGAAGGCGCAGGTCTGATACATCGAGCCTGCCTTAGGAGTGCCGGTCGAACCTGGTGACGGCGCAGGAGCTGATGTCCCACGGCGTGGCGCCGTCCAAGACGAGGTCGCGGATGATCTCGCCGGTCAGCGGTCCGAGAAGGATGCCTTTCCTTCCGTGGCCGGTGGCGTACCACAGCCCGGCGACCTCCGGATCGGGGCCGATCAGCGGGCGTCCATCGGGCGTGATGGGCCGGAGGCCCGCCCAGCTGCGGTGGATGCGCTGCGAGGCGATGGCGGGCACCAGCGCTGCGGTGCCGGTAAAGATCAGCGCCAGGCCGCCGGGAGTGGTGTCCTTGGCGAAGCCGGCCTGCTCCATGGTGGAGCCGAGCAGCGCCTCGGCGCCGCGCGGGACGATGTAGACGTGGCGGCCGAACAGCACGCCGGTGGCCTCGCCGGCGGGCCACGTCACGACCGCCATCTGCCCGCGGACCGGCTCGATCGGCAGCGCCCGCGGCAGGCCGCGGAGGGAGGGTGACCACGCGCCGGCCGCGATGACCGCGGCGCCGGTGGCGTAGCGGCGGCCGCGCGTCACGACGGCGGTCACTCGCGCGGCCCGCACGACGATCTCAGTCACCTCCTCGTGGTCCACCACTTCCGCCCCATGCCGCACGGCGTCCGCCAGCAGCGCGGCCGTCAGGGTGACGTTGTTCACGCGCGCGTCGTCGGGGGCGAAGAGGGCGCCGCGCGCCTCCGGGCCGATCCCCGGATGCCGCCGCACCAGCGCCGCGCGGTCGAGCCACTCGGCTGTGAGGCCGAGCGCGCGCTGCGCCTCGACCTGGGCCGCGAGCGGGGCGACCTCGTCGTCGCCGAGGGCGACCTGCACGCTGCCGCCGCCACTGTACCCGACGTTCACGCCGGTGCGGCGATCAAGCTCGGGCACCAGCTCCGCGTAACGGCCGCGCGCGGCGATGGCGAGCGGCAGGATCGGGTCGTCGGCCAGGACCTCGATCTGCGGCGCGAGCATCCCGGCCGCCGCGCCCGAGGCCTCGCTGCCGGGCATCGACCGGTCCACCAGCAGGATGCGGATTCCGCGCGCCGCCAGGGCGCGCGCCGCCGCGGCGCCGACGATGCCTCCGCCGATGACGATGCAGTCGTAGGGCGAGCTCATCGTGGCCTGCTTGCGTGAAACTCGCTGCCCGGTACTTTCGTAAGGCGACTCAGGACAGGTACCGGAGGAGTCTGATGTTCCGCAAAGTGCTGGGGTTCGCGGTCCTTGCCGTGGTGGCCTTCGTGGTCCTCAAGCTGGCATTGGGCCTGCTCAAGATCGTCATCGGCCTGGCGTGGACGGTGTTGATGCTGGCGTTGGTCGGCCTGGTCATCTACTGGGTCATCAAGCTCATCTCGCCGGGCACGGCGCGGCGCGTCAAGGACATGATCTCCGGAGATCGCCCGGCTGGCGGCGATTTCTAGGCGGCGCGCCGAGGGCAGAGTGCGACGCGAGCGCCCCGGACCTCCGGGGCGCTCGCGTGTCGTGGGGCATCTCATTGCCACGGCGCCACCGTGCTCGAGTGGACGTGCTGGATGCGCCAGCCCGCGCTCCGCCGTTCGAGGATCATCGTGGCGCGCCCGCGCTCCACGTCGTCCCCGCCGTTGCCCGTCCAGCGATACACCATCACCACCCACGCGAATTCACCGACAAGCTGCGTGCGCATGTCTTCGATCGACGCCTCACCGTTCCCCAGCACCGCGGCCAGCCTCGGGCGCCGTGTCACGGGGATGCCGCTCATGATGAAGTCGGCGCCGGGAGCGAGCAGCGTGTCGGCGGATTCATCGCCGCGAGCCTCCGCGGCCATGAAGATCGCGGCGACATCGTGGGCGAGCGCCGTCTCGCGCAGTGGGTCGTAGGGCAGGGGCGGGCGCGGCGCGGGGCGAACCGCACACGCGGCGAGCGCGAGGACGGCGACGCCGCTAGCGACGCGCCAGCGCCGCATCCACCCCCCAGACGATCAGCGGCATCAGCAGCTCGTGGTGGCCGGTGAGCAGGTAGCCCTTGCCCCCGGCCTGGGTCGGCCGCTGCACCACGTTGAGCCGCGGCCGGTACTGGCGGATCATGTCGCAGTCCACTGCGGTGAAGCCGGCGGGCCTGCCGCCGCCGAGGTTGCGCGCCACGGTCAGGGCCTTGAGAAACACCTCCGGCATGATGACCGCGCTGCCGAAGTTGAGCACGACGCCCCCGTCGTGCAGGGCGGGGATCGCGGCGGCGAGCCGCCGGAAATCCCTGAAGGTCAGCTCGCCGGTCGCGCCGCCGTCCGCGCCGGGGTGCTGGTGGATGATGTCTGCGCCGAGGGCGACGTGCACGGTGGCGGGAACGCCGCGGCGCAGCGCCGCCATCAGGACGCACTGCGCCCGCCCCGGCACGGTCTTGCGCCGCTCGAGCCAGCGGCCCAGCGATTCGCCGAGACCTAGTCCCTCATCCCGGCCGGCGGCGATCGCCGCGTTCATCTCCGCGCCGGTCTCCTCGGCCATGCCGAAGGTGCCGTCACCCAGGCCCGAGGCGACGTCCTCGCTGGTGCCGCCGAAGGCCGCGAGCTCGAAATCGTGAATCGCGGCTGCGCCGTTCATCGCCACGTGGGTCAGGACGCCCTTATCCAGCAAGTGCACCAGCAGCGGCCCGAGCCCCACCTTGATCACGTGCCCGCCGATCATGGTGATGACCGCGCGCCTCCCCGCGGCGGCCGCGATGTCGGCGATGACGGCGCGGACGTCCTTCGCGGCGAGGATCTCGGGGAGCGACTCGAGGAACGCGTCGAAGCTGCGCTCCCCCCGCGGCGGCGCCTTGGCAAGGAGACTGGGGTCCACCTTGTTCACCCGCCGCGCGATCGGCACCGTCCTGATGCGCGAGAGGTCCGCCTCCGGCACGCGGCTGCCGTCCTTCATCGCGTCACCTCCGGCTGCGCAGCGACATCGTGAGCGAGCCGACCGACATGCTGCTCTTGATCACCAGCGGGATGCGGGTGGAGTCGGCCGCGAGGTAGACGATGGCCCGGCCGCCCTCGGCGAACAGCCCGCGGCTCTTGAACACCGGCCGGATGGCGATGGCCGCGAACCGTCCCGCCGGCGTGTCGATGGAGTCCTCCGAGAGCACGGTGAGCGTCACCGGATTCCGATCCGGCCTGAAGTAGCGGGCGAAGCTGTAGGTGCGCCCCACCTCGAGCGGAATGGTGCGCGCGAAATAGAAGAACGAAGCGTCGTCGAGCGGCTGCGCTGTGGTCGGGAGGCTGTCCTTGCCGTCCTGGACGAAGTAGCCGGAGTCGGGATGGATCTCGTAACGGTGGTAGTAGCGGCTGCCGTTCTCGTTGTTGTTCTGCACGAAGCGCCGGGAGGTGAGATCGGCGATGCTGAACCACGACTCGAGGGTGTCGGTCATCGTGTAGAAGAACGCCGCGCGGCCGCGGATCACGAACTGGACGTGGTACACCGGCTCGCCGCGCACCGTGTCCACCCCCGCGACCTCCATGGTGGCGCGGCCGACACGGAAGATCCCGAACTTCACTTCGTACTCGAGTCGCTCGCCCAGCGCGAACGGCAGGTGCGGTGGCGCGACGGGATCCTGTCGCGCCGCGACGACACGGTGCCGGGGTAGCGGTGCCGGCCGGGCCAGGGCGCCGACCACGGCGGACAGGGCCGCGAGCGTGGCCAGGCGCGTCACTGGGACGACGCCGTTCTGGTCTGGGGGGGAGGGGGACCGGGCCGGCGACCGCGGCGCCTCCCGCGGCGTCCGGGCGCCGGCGCACCGGTCGGCGCAGGCGAGGCGGACGGGACGGGCCGGCCGGAGCTTGGCGCGGGCGTGCGGTGGCGGCGCGCCATCGTCCAGACCGCCCACGCCGCGCGGAGCGGCTGCGCGCGCGATGGCCGCTGCCGGGGGGCCGGTGGGCCGTTGAGCGGTACCACCTCGACCCGGCGGGCATGCCGCGCGAGGCGCAGCAGCAGTTCGGCGTCGGCCGCCCAGCCGTCGGCCTGGAGGAGTGCCCGCCCGCCCCGCTCCGAGAGCGTGCGTGCCAGGGTCACCAGCCGCATGGCCTTCAGCGAGCACACCCAATCGAGCGGGCGGTCCAGGACGCCGCCGCGGTGGCGCCGCAGGAGCGCGGACAGCAACCGGCGCACCAGCGCCTCGGTCCCCGTCATGCCAGGCCGATGCCGGTAGTCGGCCAGCGCCAGATCGGCCCCGCTCTCGATCCGCTTCACGAGTTCGGGGATTTCGTCGGGCACATCGGAGAAGTCCGCCTGCAGCAGGATGGCGAGGTCGCGCCGCGGCCGGTCGGTCCGTGCCACGGCGAGCCGCAGCAGTTCCTCGACACTCTTCGCGTACCCCTGGCGCTCGCGGTGCGTGATCAGCGTGAGCGGCAGGGCGCGGGCGTAGGGCGCGAGAACTTCGTCGGTGCCGTCGGTCGAACCGTCATTCACCACCAGCAGCTGGTACTCGCGCCCAAAGGCGCTGAACACCTGGCGGACCTTCCAGAGCAGGAGGCCGACCGTCGCCGCCTCGTTGTATGCCGGGACGAGCACGTAAATCATGCCCGTAATACTAAGGGAGCAGTGACGAAGGCGCTAAGACGGCAGGGGAGTTGCGAGACGCCGAGTTGCGAGTGGTTGGGAGTCTTGAGCGTTCAGACGCCAGACCAGTCGTCAGTACTTGCCACTGGTCCGCCACCCCGCGGCTTCCGTACTCGTAACCACTCGCAACTCGGCGTCTCGCAACCCTACTGTCGTCCGTCGGCTGGTTTTCGCTCTCCACTCAGCGTCGTGGCCAGCACCTGCCGGAGTTCCGCCAGCTTGAAGGGCTTATGCAGCACTGGCCGCCCGGCCTGCTCGAGGAAGGCCATCGTGTCGTCGCGCACCGTGTCGCCGGTCGAGAACACCACCCGCGCGGCCACCTGCGGCGCGTCGCGGTGCAGCCGCTCGTACAGCTCGCGGCCGCCCAGGTTCGGCATGCGCACGTCGGTGATGATGACGTCGTAGCAGCCCTCGAGCGCGCGGGCGAGCGCTTCAACACCGTCGCTCGCCACGTCCACCTGATGGCCCCAGGCCGTGAGGGTGGCACGCATGTAGTGCAGGATGTGCGGTTCGTCATCCACCAGGAGGATGCGGCCCGCGCTCGGGCTCCTCGCCTCGGGCGCCGCGGCGACGAGCGGCGTGAGGCTGGCGGCCGGCAACTCCACCGTGAAGGTCGCCCCGTGGCCGGGCGCGGACTGCAGCGTGATGCGGCCTCCGTGCTCCTTCACGATGCCCATGCAGATCGAGAGACCGAGCCCGGTGCCTTCCCCTTCCGGCTTGGTGGTAAAGAACGGCTCGAACACGCGTTGGTGCAGCGCCTCCGGGATCCCCGGACCGTCGTCGGTCACTTCCACCGCCACGCCGTCCAGCCAGCGGCGCGCGTGCACGGCCACGCGGCCGCCGCCCGGACGGCCGGTCGAGGCGATGGCCTGGGCGGCATTGTTTGCGAGGTTGAGGAACACCTGCTGGAGCTGGTTGAAGTTGCCGTCGATCTCGGGGAGGTCGGGGTCCACGCTCAGCTCGACCTCGACGTGCAGACCGAGCATCTGGTTCCGGAGCAGCGCGATGGTGCGCTCGAGCACGGTGCCGATGGCCAGCCGCCGGCGGTCCCGCTCCTGGCGACGCGCGAAGGTGAGCAGGTTCTTCACGATGGCCGCCGCGCGCTGAGCTTCCTGCTGGATGACGCGCAACGGCTCCGCGAGGTGCTCCGGCACGTCGCCGCTCTCGACCAGGTAGTCGGCGAACCCCAGCACGGAGGCGAGCGGATTGTTGAGTTCGTGCGCGACGCCGGCGATCAGCTGGCCGATGGCAGAGAGCTTCTCTGATTGGATGAGGTGCTCCTGGAGCCGGCGCGTCTCGGTGTGATCCTCGATGATCACCACCGCCGACTCGTCATCGTTTCCCTTCAGGGCCAGGGCGCTGGCAGAGTAGATGCGGCGCTCCTGGCGTATCTCGGTGGCGCCGGCGATCCCCGGGGTGCCGATGACCGTGCGGATCGGCTCGGCCCAGGCCTGGGGCAGGAGCGCGGACCACGGCCGTCCCGGGAGCGCCGTCACCGGCGTGCCGACCAGCGCGGCGAACGAGCGATTGGCCCGCCGGATGAGCCCCCGCCCGTCGATGATGCAGATCGCATGGCCGATCGCGTCCGCCATCTCCTCCCACTCGCGTTTGCCCGCCGAGAGGAGCGAGAAGAGCTGCGTGTTCTGGAGGGCGAGGGTGACTTGGGCGGCGGCGGCGGCGAGCACCGGCTCCGCCGCGGCAGCGTAGGCACGCGGCCGCTTGCCCCACACGGCCAGGCAGCCCATCGTGTGGCCCGCGGCCTCCAGCGGCGCCCCCATCCGCGCTGGACTCACGGTGCGCACGACCTTGCCTGCGTGCTGCACCTGCTCGATGAAGGGATCGAAGGGGGTGGGCGGCGGATCGCCGCGGGTAGCCACCGGCACCAGACGGGCCGGGTCGTCGGGGGCCGGGAACATCACCAGCAGGGCGGCGGGATCGAACAGGCGCTCCAGCAGGTCGGCGGCGCGCTCCGCGACGGTTTCCCGGCGCGCCGCGCCGCTCAGGCTGCGCGTGAACCGGGTCAGCTCATCCAGGACGGCGAGGACGTCAGTCAGCTGGGGCTCCCATTCCGGAGGCGGCACGCCGGGCTCCCGGCGGAGCAGTCGCGTCGCCGCGCGGTGGCACGCAGTCCGTAGTCAACCGCAACACGCCCGGTACTGTCAACTTGACCCCCGCTGCGCGCCTGCCGCGTCTGCACACTGGTACTCACTGTCCGAAGGTCAGCGCCAGCGAGTACGTCCGCGGCGGCTCCAGCGTTCTGGGTACCAGGGTGTAGATGTAGTTGAACGCATTCGCCACCTTGGCAACCACGGTGATGTCGTGGCGCCGCCAGGCGGCCCTCAGGTCCAGGGTGCGCGCCGGCACCCGTCGGTCAGCCTCGAAGATCTCCACCCGGGCGGGGCTGCTCGCGACGTGGGTGTCGAACCCCAGGGTCAGCGTGCCGGCGCCGGCCAGGTCGCTCAGCCAGTCGCCGCTCAGCGTGGCCTGGTTAAGCGGCCGGAAGGCGAGCGGCTGGTTGGCCGTCAGGTCCCGGGCGTCCAGCCAGGTCCAGGCCAGGGTGGCGGTGACGTGGCCGCCCACCAGGTCGGTCGCCCGGGCGGTGAGATCCAGACCGCGCACCCGTGCACGGGTCACATTGGTGAACTGGATCTCCGTGCCTCCCGTCACCAGCGCCGGCTCGATCAGATCCCGGTACTCGCTCCAGAAGAGCGCGGCGTCGAGCAGGAGCTGCCGCGTCGCCGGCATTGCCGCGCCGACTTCGCCGGACCACGACGACTCGTTCTGAAGGCTGGGGTTGGGAATGACCTGGATGCCCTGCGCGTCGGTCGAGGTGAACCGCTCGGCCAGGGACGGCGCGCGGAAGCCGCTTCCGACGCTCGCCCGGAGCCGCACCGGCCACCACGTCCAGGTCGCTGCCAGGCGCGGGTTCGCGACCGCATTCCAGGCCACCGCGTCCACCGCGACCGCGTCGATGCGGACGCCCATCGTCACCCGTCCGTCCGTCCCCACCGCCGACTCGTTCTCGGCGTACCATGCCACATCGGTCTGGCTGTGGTCGCCGAACAGATTGCTGGTGACGGTCGAGTACGTCCCTTCCGTTCCGGCGTTGACCACCTGGCCTTCGCGGGGATGCCACTCCGCGCCGAACTCGCCGCCGAGCCGGTCGCTCGTCGCGTTGTCCGATGCGGCGCGGTAGACGTCCTCGAAGCTGGTGCGGTACCACGACAGTCGACCCCGCAGCGCCAGGTCGGGCGTGAGCGTCTGCCGCGCCGCGGCCTGCACCAGATACTTGGTGGAGTGAGTGCGGTCGTCGAGCGTGGTCGAGTCCACGCGGAACGGCTGGTACGCCTGGCCGAGGTCGTCGCAGTGGCCCTGCACGCACCAGGAGAGGACCTGGCCGTAATTCTCGTCCGCGGCCGCGCCTACCAGCTCGGCCTGCAGCTGCGGGCTGGATACCAGCTCCAGCTTGACCAGCCCGTGCACCCGCCGGTCGTCGCTGTTCTCCCGGTAGCCCGGGTTGCCCAGCGCGCCGCCCGAGAGCAGGAGCCTCACGGGGCCGATGCGGCGCGACAGGCTGAGGTCGGCTCCCTCGAACAGCGCGGGCGACGAGCGCCACCGCCATACGGCGTAGGGAGGGTTGGCGTAGCCGCCGGCCAGGAAGCGGGCGCGCAACTGCAGCGTGTCGGGAATCTCGCGGGTGATGACGTTCACGACACCGCCCAGCGCCGACGATCCGTACAGCGCACTCGCCGTGCCCTTCATCACCTCGACCCGCTCGACCTCCGTGACGGGCAGGAGATCCCAGTCGATGCCGTCACGGTCAGCTTCGTTGGCAGGCACGCCGTCGACCAGCAGGAGCACTCGGCTCCCCAGCCCCCTGCTATAGCCCGACGAGCCGCGGATGCTGATCTGGCCGTCCTGGATCTCGACGCCGGGCACGCGCGCGATGGCTTCGTCCACGCCGATGGTCGCGCGCCGCGCGATGTCGGCCTGGGTCGCGACCGACACTGAGACCGGCGCTTCTTCCGCGAGGTGCTCCTCCCGGCTCGCCGTCACCACCACCGGTGCGACCTCGATCGGATTCGGGGGGAGCACCACGGTCACGGTCGTGTCGTCGCTGGCACCCGCCGGGAGGGACGCGATCTCGGGCACGTAGCCGATGCGCGCGGCCAGCAGGTCGAGCATGTCCGCGGGGGCACGCGGAAAGCCGAAGCGGCCCGATGCGTCGGTCGTCATCCTGAGCGTGGTGCCGATGATGGCGACGGACGCGCCCGCGACCGGCGTGCTGTCGGTCGCGCTCACCACCACCCCGGCCAGCCGCCGCCGCGCCGGTTGCTGGGCCCGCGCCGCCGTGGCCTGGGCCGCCGCCAGCACGGCGAGCGCCGCGACCGCCGCCGTCCTCATCGCGTCCGGGCCGCGGGAGGGAAAAAGGCGCCGATGCTCTGCAGTTGGCCGAAGTCGGCGACGATGTTCACGCCACCGGCTCCGCCGCTGGCGGGCACGGTCACCACGCCCGGCTTCGTCGTGTCCGCCGGATCCAGGTAAGAGCCGGCGGCCATGAGCAGCGAGGGTGCGGAGTTGGCGTCGAGCACGCCGAGCTTCTTCCAGACCACCAGCACCCAGGCGTAGGCGCCCGGCGGCAGCGGTGTGACGCAGCAGGTGTACCGCGCGGAGTCGGGGCCCAGCGGGAGCGGATCGGAGACCCCGGCGAACGAGGTGAGATGGTCGAGACTGTCCGGGACGGCCTGGTACACGACCACCCGCACGTAGTCGGTCGAGTCAGGCACCGCGCCGCGGAGGTGGACGACGCCGCAGATGCCGACCGTGCAACTCGCGGGAGTGATCCCGGGCTGGAGTCCGCCGTCACAGCCCAGCGCGAGGGGAAGCAGCACGGCAGCGGCGGCGGGAAAGCGCATGATCGGTAGTCTTGCCCCCGCCCCGCGCGCGCGTCAATATCCATGGCGCTCGAGGAAGGTGGCACGATGCCGACGTACGAGTATCAGTGCTTGAAGTGCGGCAAGCGGTTCTCGGTGATCCAGCGGATCAGCGAGCACACAGGCCGGTCGCCTGCGTGCCCGAAATGCCGGTCGCGCAGGACGCGGCAGCGCCCCGCCGCCTGCTACGTCAAGACGGTCAAGAAGAGCTGACGACCTCGGAGCGGACCCGTGTTTAAGCGCCTGCGCGAGGCGCTCGAGGCGGCGCTGGCGTCAGCGACGCCACCCGCCGATCTGTACGACATCGCCGGGCGCATGCGGGAGGCGCTCATTGAGGCTAGGGTCGGCCTCGGCAAGATGCGTGACGCGCTCGCCGCGTCGGAGCGCGAGCAGCAGGCGCTGAACCGGGAAATCGAGACTGCCCAGCGCCGCCGGGCGCTGGCGGCGGGGATCAACGATCACGAGACGGTGGAGATTGCCGACCGGTACCTGGTGAAGCACCAGGAGCACGCCGCGGTACTCGAGAAGAAGGTCGTCGCCCAGCGCGAGGAGATCGCTCTGGCCGAGCGCGATGTGGCGGAGATGACCGCGCAACTCGAGGCAGTCACCAAGCGGAAGGGCGGGATCGAGGGCGAGCGGTCGTCGCAGGCGGCGTGGGCCGCGCTGGGGCAGGCCGGGATGAACCGTCCGGAGCTCGACCCGGAGCAGCAGGCGTTGAAGGCCAGGCTGGATCGCGCCGCGCGCGAGGCGGATGCCGACGCGAAGCTGGAGGAGTTGAAGCGGCGCATGGGCAAGAGCTGACGCCCACTCTCTCGCAGGAGCCCGACATGGCGATGGACATCAAGACGGGCCGCATGGTGTATCTCGGCTACGGGAAGTACTGGCGGTCGGACGACATCGTGGGGTTGCACCCGATCGAGGAGGGCCGGGGGCCGGGGCGGCGGACCGAGGTGTACGTCTCCCAGCGATCCGAGGCGTTCATCGCGTCCCGCTCCGAGCGCGCCATCCTGCAGGAGATGGTGACCGCGCCGGACGAGATCTTCCGGATGGAAGAGGCCCGCAGCGTGATCGGCGACCTGCTGGACGCGCTCCAGGACCTCTCGCCGCTGCTGCGGCGCGTGCTGTCGAACGAGGGACGCTTCGAGGTGGAGAAGTGGGAGGAACGGCTGCGCGCGCTGCTCTCGCCGCCCGCCGAGGAAGAGACGAAGCCTCAGTCGGATCTCTTCACCTGATGCCGCGGCGCGCCGCGCTGGTCGCGGCGCTCCTGACTCTCGCAGCGCCGTCTTCCCGCCTCGCCGCGCAGGGCGCGTGCGACGGCCGCCCCATCCGGGCGATCCGGATCGACGCCAGGACCATCTTCAGCTCCGACGACAGCCTGATCCCCGGCTTCGTGCGCGCGGTCGGCAACGCCCTCCATTGGCAGACCCGCGAAGCGGTGGTGCGCCTCGACCTGCTGTTCGCCGTCGGCGACCGGTGCGTTCTGCGCCGCCTGCAGGAAACCGAGCGGCTGCTCCGCGCCCGCCCGTACATCCGCAGTGCCCAGGTCGTCGCCGTGCCCACTGCGGACGGTGGCGTCACGATTCTGGTGCAGACGCGGGACGATCTCTCGCTCGAGGGACGGTTGCGGATCGGCGGCGGGGGCGGCTTCCCGATCCGCCACGTCAGCCTAGGCGAAGAGAACGTCCTGGGTCGCGGGATCCGCGTCCAGAGCCAGTACAGCGATGAGGGGCGCCGGCCGACCTCCTATGCTAACGTGCTGGACGCCCACTTCCTGAGCCAGCGCCTGGAGCTGGAGCTCGATGGCGGGCAGTCGGAGGTGGGGCCGGTGGGCGAGGAGACGATCCGGCGCGCGTTCGAGAGCGACTTCGACCGACTCGCCTGGCGCGAGTCGGTCCGCTATCGCAAGGAGCCTTTCGCGCTGGTGTCGACCGCGCTCGGCACGGTGCTCCAGCCCCTGGTCGATATGGGTGCCGACGTCGGCGTAGCCACGCGCATCGGCGAACCGGGACAGCTGCAGATGGTGGGGTTCGCGCTGTCGGCCGAGCGGCTGCACGTGGAGAGCACACCGCTGGCCCCGGCGCCGGATCTGGATTCGGCCGCGGCCGTGCAGCTCGGCGGCCGCTTCGCAGAACAGCGCGTCGTCCGCGCGCAGCTCCTGCTGGGCGCCCGGCGCATAGTCTTTCACCCGCACCGCGGCCTGGATGCGGTCCGCGCCATCGAGGACGCCCCGGAGGGGATGCAGGCCGGCCTCGTGCTCGGGAAGAGCCTGTTCGGTGGAGGCGGCCTGCAGCACGACTGGTTCTCCGCGATGGAGCTATCCACGGGTACCGACCTCAACGCTCGCCTGCTGGTGTTCACCCACGCCAAGGTGGAGGGGCGCTACCTCGAGTCGGCGGGGAGATGGGACGGCGTGCTGGCCGACGGCGAGGTGCTGGTGTACGACATCGGTCCCCGCACCACCACCGTCCTGGCCGTCGACGCGGCGGGCGGGTGGGAAACGCGGACCCCGTTCCAGCTCCTCCTGGCCGGCCCCGACGGTCTGCGTGGCTACGGGTATTTCGCCGTGCCGGTGGGCCGCCGCATCGTGCTGCGCGGCGAACAGCGCTACTTTCTGGGCAACATCCTGGGCTTCGCCGACGCCGGAGCCGCCGTGTTCGCCGAGACCGGACGCGGCTGGGCCGGCGACGCCGCGTTCGGGGAGAACACCAGCATACTCGGCACCGTCGGAGTCGGACTGAGGGTCGCGGCTCCGCGTGGATCGCGCCGCACCTACCGGCTGGATCTCGCCGTGCCGCTGTCACGCGGTCTGGGGCCGGAGTTGCGGCTCGCCGTCGCGCAGCAGTTCGGGATCTTCCACGGCGAGCCCCAGGACGTGATCCGAAGCCGCGAGCGCATCTCGTCGGTCACCGTGTTCGACTTCCCCCGTTTCTAGTGGAGAGCGCACCGTGAGCTTGGGCCAGCGCTGGCAGGAAATCCGCACCGGCTTCGCGCCCCCCTTCTGGGTGGCCAACGGCACGGAGCTGTTCGAGCGGCTGGCGTACTACGGCCTGCAGGCGGTCCTGGCCATCTACCTGCACGAGCGGCTGCGCTTCTCTGAGGAGCAGACCGGGCTGCTGCAGGGCGTGTTCGGCTTCGTGGTGTGGTTCCTGCCGATCTTCGGCGGCGCGCTGGCGGACCGCTTCGGCTACCGCCGCATCCTCTCGCTGGCGTACCTGGTTCTGTCCGTCGGGTACTTCCTCATCGGCTCGATCACCGCCGGCTGGCTGGCGCCGGTGCGCGCGGCAGTCCCGCTCTATTGGGTCGTCTTCATCATCCTCATGATCCCGGCGCTGGGGCCGGGCCTCGTGAAGCCGGTGGTCGCCGGGACCACGGCCCGCGCCTCCACTGAGGCGATGCGCTCGCTCGGCTTCTCGATCTACTACACCATCGTGAACATCGGTGGGGCCCTGGGCCCGCTACTCGCCTCAGGCGTCCGCAACACGCTCGGCGTGGAGAGCGTGTGCTACATGTCGGCGCTGTTTGCCCTCGCGATGTTCGTCGTCACGGTGTTCTTCTTTCGCGAGCTGCCCGTGCCCCCGGACCACCGCGTGGTAACGGTAAAGGCCGCGGCGCGCAACATGGGGCGCGTGCTCCTCAACCTCCGGGTCGTGGTGTTTCTGCTGCTCTTCTCGGGCTTCTACGTGGTTTTCTGGCAGGTGTATGTCGCGCTGCCGCTCTACGTTCGCGGGTACGTCAACCCGCATTCCCCGATCGATGCGCTGATCTCGATCGAGGGCGCCGGCGTCATCGCGCTCACGGTGATCGTGGCGTGGCTGACGCGACGACTCCGTCCGATCACTACCATGGCGTCGGGCGTGCTCATCACGAGCCTGTCCTGGCTGCTGCTCACGGTGTCCGGCAGCACGCCCTTCATTGCGGCCACGCTGGTGGGCATCGCCATCGGCGAGCTCACGCAGGCGCCGCGCTACTACGAGTACGTGTCCCGACTCGCTCCGAAGGGGCAGGAGGGGACCTTCCTGGGCTTCGCGTTCCTCCCCATCGCCATCGGCTACCTGATCGGGGGACCGCTGGGCGGCTGGCTGGTGCGGCACTTCGGAACGGTGGTGCACCGGCCATCGGCGATGTGGTTCGTCGTTTCCGCCATCGGGGTGCTCACCGCGGGATCGCTGTGGCTGTACGACCGGGTCTTCATGCCCCAGGAGAGGGCGGAAGACGGAAGGCTGTAGGGCAGTGAAGTTGCGAGACGCCGAGTTGCGAGCGGTTACGAGTGGTGAGGGGCGAGAGGTGAGGCAAGGGGAGAGCGTGCCCGGCGGGCGTGGCTGTGCGCGGTGATGACGCGGCGGCGAGCGGCGCCGACATCCTCGCCGCGGCCCGGGCAGCGCTGGCGCGCGCCGCTCGCGTGGTGGTCTTCACCGGAGCCGGCGTGAGCGCGGAGTCGGGCGTGCCCACCTTCCGCGGCGCGGGCGGGCTGTGGAAGGCGTTCAAGCCCGAGGACTTGGCGACACCCATCGCCTTCGGCCGCGATCCGCGCCTGGTGTGGGAGTGGTACGGTTGGCGGCGGGAGATGGTGCGGCGCTGCCGGCCGAACGCTGCGCACTTCGCCCTGGCGCGGTGGATGCTCTCGCGCTCGGGCGTCACGCTGGTGTCGCAGAACGTCGACGACCTGCACGAGCGGGCCGCGCGCGAGGCGGCGGGTGATGCGGAGGCGGCGCGGCGGGCCGAGCCGGTGCGGCTGCACGGCTCGCTGTTCCACGACCGCTGCACGCGCTGTACCTACCGGGTGGAAGCGGGCGACGCCGTGGACGCGGCGAGCCTGGCCACGCTGCCGCACTGTCCGGAATGCGGCGGGCTAATGAGGCCCGACGTGGTCTGGTTCGGGGAAATGCTCCCGGCGCGGGAGATCGAGGCGGCGTTCGCCGCCGCCGGAGAGGCGGAGGCGTGCCTGGTGATCGGCACGACCGGCGCCGTGTATCCGGCTGCCGGCGTGGTCCACACCGCGAAGGCGGCGGGCGCTCAGGTCGTGGTCGTGGATCCCGGCCGGACCGAGTACGAGGACGTGGCCGACGTTCGGCTCGTCGGCACGGCCGGCGAGGTCGTCCCGAGCATCGTGTAGTGAGGGCCCGGCTCACGGGGCCGATCGGCGCTCACCGGAGTTGAGACTCACGTTCATCGCGTGCCCGTCGGTCCATCGTCCGGTGCGGCGTCGAACTCCGATGCCGCTGCCTCGCATCCTTCTTGCAGTACTCCCCATTGGATACAAGGGCGGTCCTCGCCAGGCGGCGGGCCGCGCCGTGGCTCGATACAGGACCCTCAGCGATGGAGAAGTCTGACCATGGCGATGAAGATCGTGGAAGAGTGCATCAACTGCGGCGCGTGTGAGCCCGAGTGTCCCAATGAGGCGATCACCCAGGGCGACCCGATCTACGTGATCGACGTGGAAAAGTGCACGGAGTGCGTCGGAGCCTTTGACGCCCCGAAGTGCGTCGACGTCTGCCCGGTGGACGATTGCATCATCCACGATCCGGATCACGCGGAGTCGCGGGAGCAACTCGAAGCCAAGTACGCCAAGATGCACTAGGCAGCCCGTCTGTTCTTCTGAAGACCAGACACCCCGTCGCGGCGTGACCGCGACGGGGTGTTGGCGCGTTCGGGCCTCCTACCAGATGTGCGGTACGCTGTCCGCCGCCCGCACCATCGGGTCGCCCGGCTTGCAGCCGAAGGCCTGGGCGAAGGCGGGGATGTTGGAAAGCGGGCCGTTCACACGCCAGTTGTCCGGCGCGTGCGGGTCCAGGGTGACCCGGGTGCGGAGCGTCTCCGGGCGGGTGTGCACGCGATAGCTCTGCGCGTAGGCGATGAAGAAACGCTGCTCGGGCGTGTAGCCGTCGATCAGCGCCGGGCGGCCGTCGCGCTGCAATGCCTGCTGGAGCGCGTCATATCCGGTGAGCAGCCCGCCGAAGTCCGCGATGTTCTCGCCCAGGGTGAGCTTCCCGTTCATGTGGATGGTGTCCACCTGGATGTAGCCGTCGAACTGCCGCACGACGAGGTCTGCCTGCCCGGTGAAGTGCACGGAGTCGGCCGCGGTCCACCAGTCGCGCAGGTTGCCGTCCGCGTCGTAGTGCCGGCCCTCGTCGTCGAACCCGTGCGTCAGCTCGTGGCCGGCCCAGCCCGCTCCCAGCGAGCCGTAATTCACGGCGTCGTCCGCCGCGGGGTCGAAGGTCTGCGGCACCAGCGCACCTGCGGGGAACACCATCTCGTTCTTCGAGGGGTCGTAGTAGGCGTTCACGGTGGGCACGGTGATGCCCCACTCGGTCGTGTCCACCGCGGTCCCGGGCCGGTTCGCCACCCGCTGCCACTCGAAGGCATTGGCGCGCGCGACGTTGAGGATGAAGGGCCCGGGCTCGGTCACCAGCCGGGTGTAGTCGCGCCAGTGGTCGGGGTAGCCCACCTTCTCGCGCATTCGGGCGAGCTTGACCAGCGCCTGCGTCCGCGTCGAATCGGACATCCAGGTGAGATGGCGAAGCCGCTCGCCGAACGCCGCCCGGATGTCGTCGATCACCGCCTTGGCCCGCGCGCGGGCTTCCGGCGGGAATGTCTTCGCCACGTAGGCCTGGCCGAGCGCCTCGCCCAGGTCGCCGTCGGTCTCGCGGAGGCAGCGCTTCCACCGCGGCAGCAGCTGTTTGGTACCCGAGAAGCGCGAGCTGAACGCGAAGTCCTCCGCGACGAAAGGCGTGCTCAGCCAGGGCGACGACTCCGCGACGGCGTGATAGCGGAGGTAGGCCTTCCACTGTACGAGCGGCGCCGTCCGGAGCAGGGCGTTGACCTGGCGCACGAAATCGGGCTCGGCCACGTTGACGCGGGAGACGGGGGTCGTGAGCCCGATGCTGCGGAAGTAGCGCGGCCACGACAGGCTCGGCGCGAGCGCCGCCAGCTTGGCGGTGGTCATCGGATGATCGGTCGCCGCCGGATCCCGCTGCTGGAGACGGGTGAGCGACGCCTTGGCCAGATCGGTCTCGAGCCGCATCACCTGGTGCGCGTCGCGGGTGGCCTGCGCGGACGGCTCGCCAGCCAGCGTGAAGATGCGGGTGACGTGCTCGACGTACTGCTCGCGGGTCGAATCGGCCGAGGCGCCGGCATTGGTGTAGTAGTCGCGGTCGGGGAGGCCCAGACCACCCTGATAGAGCCAGGCCATGTAATGGGCCGCGTCGTGCGGATCCACGTCGGCGCTGTAACGGAAGATCAGGTTGATGCCGCGCACCTGGAGCGCCGCGATCTCCAGCACGAGCTGCGCGCGCGACGTGATGCCGTCGATCTCCCGGAGCGAGGGCCGGAGTGGATCGAGGCCCGCGGCCTCGACCGCCGCGGAGTCCATGCAGCTCGCATAGAAGGTGCCCAGCTTCCGGGGCGTGCTGCCCTCCGGCAGCGATGCGCGCTGCGCCATGGCCTCGTCGAGCACCGAGCGCACGACCAGCTCGTTGTGATCGCCCATGTCCCGGTACACGCCCGACGACGCGTAGGCGGCGGGAATCGTGTCGTGCGCCAGCCAGGCACCGTTGGCGTACTGCATGAAGTCGGTGCAGGCGTTCGCCGTCTGGTCGATGAAGGCCGGATCGAGGACCTTGAGTGGCCGGTCGGCGGCCGGGAGCGGCGTGGTCGCCCCCTGTGCCGCTGCACGCGCGGGGGCGAGCGCGAGGAGCGCGAGGGCGGCGAGGGCGGTGGCCGCGCGCGGGCAGCGGGTGGCCAGGGTAAACGGAGAGCTGCGCATTTCGATTGACTCCAGTGGTGTTACCGGCATGCACCATAGCGATGGCTGCTCGGCCGGGTCAATGCGCCCGGGCGGCACGCCGGCCGCGTCCAACGTGCGGGCGGGGTCACCCGTATTGCACTGCAACAGCGCATGAACGCTCAATTGGTGATCGCCACGACCGTCCTCACCCGCCGCTACGATACGCTGGTGGCGGTGGATGCCATCGACCTCGAGGTGCGCCGGGGCTTGATCTTCGGTCTGCTCGGGCCCAACGGCGCCGGGAAGACCACCACCATCAAGATGCTGACCACCTTGCTGCCCCCCACGTCGGGGTCGGCGACGGTCGCTGGCTTCGAGGTCACCGCGCAGCCCCGCGAGGTGCGGCGTCGCATCGGGTACGTCCCGCAGCTCGTCTCGGCGGATGGCGGCCTCACCGCCCACGAGAACCTGGTGCTCTCGGCCAGGCTGTACCGTCTGCCGCGCGCGGAACGGCGCGAGCGGATCGCCGCCGCGCTCGAGTTCATGGGCCTCGCGGGCTCGGCCGACCAGCTCGTGCGCACCTACTCGGGCGGGATGATCCGCCGCCTGGAGCTGGCGCTGGCGATGCTGCACCGCCCCGACGTGCTGTTCCTTGACGAACCCACGATCGGCCTCGACCCGCTGGCGCGCCGCGCCGTCTGGGAGCGGCTCGAGAACCTGCGCGGTCAGTGGGGGACGACCGTGCTGATCACGACGCACGACATGGAGGAAGCCGACGTACTGTGCGACGAGATCGCGTTGATGCATCAGGGCCGGATCGCGGCCCTGGGGACGCCGGCGGAGCTCAAGGCCGGCGTCGGCCCCGAGGCCACCCTGGACGACGTCTTCACCCAGGTGGCCGGCGGAACCATCGAAGCGGGAGGGAGCTACCGTGACGTTCACCGCGCACGCCGCATCGCTCACCGCCTCGGCTGACAGCAGCGCCGTCGCCGACTTCGTTCGCCAGAGCCTGGCGATCGCCGACACGGAGGTGCGGAAGCTGCGCCGCGACCCCACGGAGCTCTTGACCCGGGCGGTGCAACCCGCGCTGTGGCTCGTCATCTTCGGCGAAGTATTCACCCGCATCCGCGCCATCCCCACGGGCAACCTGTCCTACCTGGAGTTCATGGCGCCAGGAGTACTGGCGCAGAGCGTGTTGTTCAGCGCGATCTTCTTCGGCATCGCCGTCATCTGGGAGCGCGACCTCGGGATCATCCACAAGCTGCTGGTGAGCCCGGCGTATCGTGGGGCGCTGGTGATGGGAAAAGCGATCTCGGCGGGGCTGCGTGGTCTCACCCAGGCCGTGATCATCTACCTGCTGGCGCTGGCGCTGGGGATCCGGCTGCAGTTCTCGGTCGCGTCCCTGCTCGGCGTCGTTGCGGTGGTGATGCTCGGCTCGGCGCTGTTCGCCACCTTCTCCCTGATCGTCGCCTGCCTGGTAAAAACCCGCGAGCGCTTCATGGGCATCGGCCAGGTGCTGACGATGCCGCTGTTCTTCGCGAGCAACGCGATTTACCCACTGGCCATCATGCCCCGCTGGCTCCAGGCGGTCGCCCGCGTCAATCCGCTGACCTACGTGGTGGACGCGCTGCGGGGGCTCATGATCCAGGGCGGGCACAGCGCCCTCGGCCTGGGCACCGACTTCGCCTTCCAGGCCGCGGTGTTCGTACTGCTGCTGACGATTGCTGCGAGACTCTACCCGGGGCTGGTGAGGTAGGGCGGTTGGTAGGGTGGTAGGTTGTGGGTGGTAGGTTGTAGCGCTACTTGGCAGGTGCCGCGGAATCGGTACCAGAGTCCTCGATCGGTGGCTCCCCACCACCTGCAACCAGTAACCCACCACCCGCCTTCACGCCCGTGATCTTCTGGAATCGCTCCTGGATCAGGCCGATCTGCTTGTCGGCCTCGTCGTACTGCCGGACGGCGTGGTCCAGGTGTTTCCCGACCAGCCGATAGGCGGCGTCGAACCGGGCGAACTGCTGCTGCAGCCCCCCGAGCGAGTCGAGGATCTCCCGCGCCTCCTTCTCCACTTCGAGTCCCTTGAGGCCGTGAAGGATGGCCGCGAGGTAGGCGTAGAACGTGTTAGGCGAGACGGGGATCACCTTCCGGCGCAGGGCGTAGCCCACGACGCTCTCCTCGTCCTCGAGGACCTCGCCCCGGACCATCGCCTCGTAGTAGACGTTCTCCGCCGGCACGTACATTAGCGCGAACTCGAACGTGCCCTCGTCCGGCTTGATGTACTTGTCCGCGATCTCGTCGATCCGCTCGCGCAGCGACTTGCGGAACGCGCGCCGCTCCCGCTCGGCGGTGCCGGCGTCGGCGGCGAGCATCCGCTGGCACGCTTCGAGGGGGAACTTGGAATCCACCGGCACCAGCCGGTCGCCCACGCGGAGCACGGCATCGACCTTCTCGCCGGAGCGGAAGGCGTGCTGCATGGCGTAGAGGCCCGCCGGGAGAATCTGCCGCAACAGCTCCTCGAGCCACACTTCGCCGAGGGTGCCGCGCAGCCGCGGAACCTGGAGCAGCTCCTGCACCTTCACCACGGACTGGCCCACCGCTTCGAGCCGCTGGGTGACCTCGGCGAGCTGGCCGAGGCGTTCGCGCACGTCGCCGACGGCGGTGCCCTGCGAGGTGGCGAGCACGTCGAGGCGGTTGCGCACCTCGATCAGCTGCTGCTGGAGCAGTGCCGCGTCGTTGCCCGGCGGAGGGGGCCGACGCGCGAGCAACACGACGAGCAGGGCCACCACCACGAGCAGCAGCGCGAGGATGGCCGTGGTCATGGGTGGAAGCTCAGCGGTCGGCGAGGTGACACGCGACCCGATGCCCCGGAGACAGCTCCCGCAGCTCGGGGCGCGCGGTCTTGCAGGTCTCGTCTTTTGCCGGATGCTGGCAGCGCGGATGGAAGGGGCACCCGGCGGGCGGATGGACGGGGGAGGGCGGGTCGCCGGCGAGAACGACACGGGGTCGCCTGGTCTTCGGGTCGGGCACCGGCACCGCCGTGAGCAGCGCCTGCGTGTAGGGATGCAGCGGCCGCTGGTAGATGCCGTCCGACGGGCCGTGCTCGACGATCCATCCCAGGTACATGACCGCGACACGCGGGGCGATGTGGCGGATGACCGCGAGGTCGTGGGAGATGAAGAGGTAGGAGAGCCCGCGCCGGGCCTGCAGGTCCGCCAGGAGGTTCAGCACCTGCGCCTGCACGCTCACGTCGAGCGCCGAAACCGGTTCGTCGCACACGATGAACTCTGGCTCGACCGCGAGTGCGCGGGCGATCCCCGCACGCTGCCGCTGGCCCCCGGAGAACTCGTGCGGGTAGCGCGCGGCGGATCCCGCCGGCAGCCCCACCTCCGCGAGCAGCGCGTCCACGCGGCGGTCGGCCTCCGCGCCCTCGGCGAGCCGGTGCACCTCGATTCCCTCGCGGACTGCGCGGCCGATCGAGAGGCGGGGATTGAGCGAGCCGTCGGGGTCCTGGAAGACGATCTGCATCCGGCGGCGCAGGCGCCGCAGCGCCGCCGGATCGAGGGCGAAGACGTCCTGCCCGTCGAAGCGCACCTCGCCGGCCGTGCGGTCGATCAGGCGAAGCACCGTGCGAGCGAGCGTCGTCTTGCCGCACCCCGACTCGCCCACCAGTCCGAGCGTCTCGCGGGCCGCGACGTCGAACGACACGCCGTTGACGGCCTGCACCACCTCGCGCCGCGCGCCGAACAGCCCGACGCGCCGCGTGAGGTGGGTCACGAGATCCCGGACTTCGACCAGCGGCTTGTCGCTCACCTCATCACCTGCATCACGCCATCACCTTCGTCACCCTGCGCTCCGGTTCCTTCACCAGCCAGCACCTCGCCTCGTGCCCGTCCGCCACCTGGAGCAGTGGCGGCAGTTCGGTCCGGCACTTGTCCCACACGTGGGGGCAGCGGGGATGGAACCGGCATCCGGCTGGCCACGCGTTCGCGGGCGGTACCTGGCCGGGGATGGCCTGCAGCCGCTCCCGGCGTTCATCGAGTCGAGGGATCGCGGCCAGCAGCCCCTCGGTGTACGGGTGCGCCGGCTGGGCGAACAGCCGCTCGGTCGACGTGGCCTCGACGACTTGTCCCGCGTACATCACGTACACGCGCCGCGTGCGCTCGGCCACGATCCCGAGGTTGTGCGTGATCAGCAGAACCGCCATCCCGAGTTTCTGCTGGAGGCTGTCGAGCAGCTCGAGGATCTCGGCCTGAATCGTGACGTCGAGCGCGGTGGTCGGCTCGTCGGCCAGGAGGAGCTTGGGTCGGCAGACGAGAGCCATCGCCAGCAGCACGCGCTGCCGCATCCCGCCGGAGAGCTGGTGGGGGTAGGCCGATGCGCGGCGCTCGGCGTCGGGAATCCCCACGGTGCCGAGCATCTCCACGGCGCGCCAGCGCGCGGTGCTGCGGGTGACGGCCTCGTGGGCGCGGATCGTCTCGGCGATCTGGTCGCCGACCTTGAGGACCGGATTCAGGGCGCTGAGCGGCTCCTGGAAGACCAGTGCCACGTGGTTGCCGCGCACCGCCCGGATCTCCTTGGCACCGAGGGCGAGGAGGTCGCGCCCCTCGAGCCGCACGCTGCTCCCATGCGCGATGTGGCCCGGCGGCTCGACCAGGCGGAGGATGGCGAGCGCGGTCACGCTCTTGCCGCAGCCCGACTCTCCCACGAGCCCGACCGTTTCTCCCTCGTCCACCGTGAGGTCGATGCCGTCTACCGCGCGTGCGACGCTGTCGAAGCCGGTGAAGTTCACCGCGAGGTCGTGAACCTCGAGCAGTGGGGAGCGCGCGGGCACCGGCCCGCTCACGCGGCGACCTTGGGGTCGAGGGCGTCGCGCAACCCGTCCCCCGCCAGGTTGAACGCGACGACGGTGAGCACCAGGGCGCAGCCCGGCGCGAGCGCGACCCAGGGGGCGCTGAAGAGGACGTCCTTGCCGTCCATGATCATGTTGCCCCAGGTGGGAGTGGGTGGCCGCACGCCGAGACCGAGGTAGGAAAGCCCTGCCTCGAGCAGAATGATGTTGCCGACATCGAGTGATGCGCTGACGATGACCGGCGCCGCGACGTGTGGCAAGAGGTGGCGGCGCACGATGCCCGCTCCGGTGGTGCCGAGCGCGCGTGCGGCGGCGACGAAATCCGCCTCCCGGAGGCTCAGCACGGCGGCCCGCACGATGCGGCTGGTCTGGAACCACCCGGTTGCCGCGATGACGCCCAGCACCGCAACCGGTGGCACCTGTTCCCAGACGGCGAAGATGGCCAGGAGCAGGATGATGCGGGGCAGGGCCAGCGCCACGTCCACTCCCCGCATCAGCACCTGGTCGGTGCGCCGCCCGGCGATTCCCGCCACGAGGCCGACGCCGGCGCCCAGCGTGACGGCGAGCAGCGCCGCGCCGATGCCCACCACGAGCGAGACGCGGGCCCCGTGCACGGTGCGGCTCAGGACGTCGCGGCTGTAGGGATCGGTCCCGAGGAGATGGGCGGCGGAAGGCGGCCGGTCCTGGAGCCGCACCGGGTCGGGTTGCGCCAGCGGATCCGGCGTCAGGATCGGGGCGAAGAGTGCCGCCAGCACCAGCGCCGCGACCAGCGCGGCCCCGACCACCGCGGGGCGGTTGCGCCTGAACCGCCGGGCGGCCAGGCGCCAGGGGCTCATCGGTCGAGCCTGACGCGTGGGTCGGCGACGGCCACTGCGATATCCGCGAGGAGGTTGCCGGCTGCGACCAGCACGCCGGAGACGAGGGCGGTCGCGGTGATCACGTTGTAGTCGCGGGCGAAGATGGCGTCGTACGCTACGCGGCCGAGGCCGGGCCAGCCGAAAATGCTCTCGACCAGGACCGAGCCCGCGAGGAAGTATGGCACGGAGAGGCCGGCCAGGGTGATCGTGGGAGCCAGGGCGCCGCGGAGCGCGTGCTTGAGCAGCACGGTTCGCGCCGCGAGCCCCTTCGCCCGCGCGGCGCGGATGTACTCCGCGCCCAGGCTCTCAACCAGCGCGCTGCGTTGGAACCGGGCGAACGCCGCGGCCTGCACGAGCGCGAGGCTGGCCGCGGGGAGGACCAGGTGGCGCGCGACATCGATCGCGCGACGAACCGGGGAGAGGCCGTCCCCGAGGGCCGCGCTGCTCATGCCGCTCACTGGAAGCCAGTGGAGTTTCTCGCCGAAGACCAGGAGGAGCACCAGCCCCAGCCAGAAGACCGGAACGGAGTACAGCACCAGCATCGCTGCGCCGAGCCACGTGTCGGTGCTGGAGTGGTGCCGCGCCGCTTGCAGCACGCCGACGGCGACACCGAGGAGCAGCGACACGACCAGGGCGGTCCCGCCTAGTAGCAGCGTGTTGGGGACTGCCTCGGCGAGCACGGCGGCCACCGGCCGGTGCAGGACGAACGACTCTCCCAGTTCGCCCCTGGCCAGGTTCCCGGCGTAGCGGAAGAACTGCTCGGGGAGGGGACGGTCGAGCCCGAACAGGGTACGCTGCCGGGCGATCGTCTCCGGGGACGCCAGCGTCCGTTCCGGCGTGCCGAGCATCGGCTCGCCTGGCGCGGCATGGACGAGGAAGAAGGTGATGAGGACAACTGCGGCGACGCTGACGACGGCGAAGGCGAGGCGGCGGGCTGCGAAGCGGAGCACGCCTACTGCCCGACGGCGCCCCGGTCCCGCGCGACGTGTCGCGTCTCGATCACGCGCCACTCGGTGACCGTGGCCAGCCAGCTGTCGGGCCGGATCGTGACGTTCCTGAACCGCGTGCTGATGGCCGCGTTGTTGCGCGGCGAGAAGAGGAAGACGGCCGGCGCCTCGTCGTTGAGGCGCCCGAGCGCGTCCCGCCACAGCGGCGCGGCCTCGGCACGGGTCCGTGCGCGCATCGCGGCGACCGTGAGCGACCGGAACGCCGTGTCCACATAGCGGCCGATGTTGTCGCCCGCGCCCGGGCTCCACCACTGGAGCAGCGACGCCGGGCTCGGGTCGATCGTCCGGGAGATGAAGGCCGCGTCGAAGTCGCCCACCTGAGTCCGCCGCTCCATCACGGTGAACTCGAGCGGCTGGATGCGCATGTCCACGCCGACACGCCGGAGTTCGTCCTGCACGATCACGGCCACCTGCTGCCGCACCTGGCTCGACGTGGGCACCAGCAGGGTGAACCGGAGCGGCCCGCCGTGACCGGCGCGCATACCACCCGATCCACCGCGGCGCCAGCCACGCTGGTCAAGCAGCCGGGCCGCGGCGGCCGTGTCGAACGGCAGCTGGCGGATCGAATCGCTCCAGATCCACTGCATCGGGCTGGTCGCCCCGGCCGCGACCTCGGCGAACGGTCCGAAGACCGAGCGGACGGCGGTTGCGCGGTCCACGGCCATCGCGATCGCGCGCCGCACGTCGCGGTCGGCGAACAGGGGCCGGCGCAGGTTGAAGACGATCGCCGCGTAGAACGGGGACGGGTAAGGCACGAGGCGCACGTCTTTGGCCTGCCGCACCCGCTCGAGCTGGCCGCGCGCCGGGATCACTTCCATCGCGTCGGCCTCGCCCGCGAGCAGCCCGCTCACTGCGGTGGCCAGCTCGGGCGTGACCCGCCAGATCAGGCGGCCCAGGCCGGGCCGGCCCAGGAACCACGCGGTGTCGGCGGCGAGCGCGATCTCGGAGCCGGATACCCAGTGCACGAACCGGTACGGGCCGTCGCCCACCGGCGAGCGAGCGAACGGCGCGGTGGCGAGCCGGGCCGCGGGGATCGTGTCGAGCAGGTGCCGCGGCAGGATCCGCATGTGGTACGTGGCGTCGTACAGCTGTTCGGGATACCAGCGGCGGAAGCGGAAGGCGACGGTGAGGCTGTCGCGCGCCGTGACCGAGTCGATCGCGTCGAGGAACGGCGCGAGCGGCGCGTTCACGTCCGGATTGCGGTACACCCCGAAGGTGTACGCCACGTCGGCGGCCGTCACGCGGGCCCCGTCCTGCCAGCGCGCCCGCGGGTCGAGGTGAAAGACGATGGTGAGCGAGTCGAGGTGCTCCCAGCTCTGCGCCAGGACCGGCCGGAAGCCGGAGTCGTCCACGGTGTTGAGGCCGAGCTCCAGCTCCGCCAGGCGGCAGAAGATGAGATCGGTGACGTTGATGCCGCTGGTGACCGTCGTGACGGGAGGGAAGAGGACATCGGCATCGCCCGTCGTCGCGATGACCATCGTCCCGCCCGGGGCGGAAGCGGCAGGCCGCTTCGCGCATCCGGCGAGGACCGCCGCCGCCGCAAGGAGAACGCCGATTCTCACGGGGCAAGAATCTAGTGCAAGCGGACCGTACGTCCTAGACGGACGAAGCGTCCGGTCTCCGCTTGACTGCCGGCGCCAGGTCCGGGCCCGACGCGCCGAGGGGGCGCCGGAGCGCCCCCTCGGTCCCGCTCACCCCGCGGCGGCCTACTGCGGAGGATGACTTGCGAAATCCCCCGCCTCCACGACGACCATCTTGCCCGGCACGAGGTACTTCCGCATCACGGCGTTGATCGCGTCCGGCGTCAGCGCCGCCACGCGCCGCTCCAGCTCTTCGTCGTAGGCGAGCGTGCGGCCATAGAACAAGTACGAGGCCAGCGTGCCCACCAGCGACTGGTCCTGCGCCCGGCCCACCTCACGCGACTGCAGCCAGCCGGCCTTCGCCTGCTCCACCTCGGTAGGCGTGAAGCCGTCCTTCAGCATCCGGTCCATCTCCTCGTGGAAATCCGTCTCGAGCCGCCGCACGTTTTGCGGCGCGTAGATGGCGTAGGTGGTGAAACTCCCCACCGAATCGAGGGTCCCCGCGCCCACGAACGAGCCGACCCCGTAACTCAAGCCGTCCTTCTGCCGGATGCGCACTGCGAGGCGTGAGTTGAGGAAGCCGCCCCCCAGCATGTAGTTGCCCAGCAGCAGCGCCGCGTAGTCGGGCTCGTCGTCGCGGATCCGCAGGTTGAGGCCGGCATAGAAGAAGGCGTTCGCCTTGTCGGGCGTCTCGATCACGATCGCGGTGTCGGGGCGGTCCTGGTAGACGGCGGGCACGCGCAGATAGGCCTGCGCGCTCCGCCAGTCGCCCAGCTTCTCGGCCGCGAGCTGCTTGATCTGCGCCGGATCGAAGTCGCCCACGACCGACAGCTCCGCCTGCGAAGCGCCGAAGAAGTCGTCGTAGAAGCGGTGCGTCTCCGCCACGGTGGCCGCGGCATAGTCCGCCGCCTGCTCGTCCAGGGTCGCGGTGTAGCGCGGATCACCCTTGGGGAAGGGATTGAGGTAGCGGCGCAGGGCGATCGAGGCGCGTGCCGACGGCTCGCTCTTCTGCTCCTCGATCTGTGCCAGGTTTTCCTGCACCAGACTGTGGAACTCCGTGGTGTCGAACACGGGCTCGCGCAGCACCTCGCCGAGCAGCCCGAGCACGGCGGGCAGGCTCGGCCGGGTGGTCTCGACCACCACCGTCGTCGCCGTGCTGCCCCCGAAGATGTTGACGCGCGCCTGCAACCGGTCGAGCGAGTCACGGATCTGCTGGCGGGTGTGGTGCTTCGTGCCGCGCAGCAACATGTCCGCCGCGAGGTCGGCCACCACCGCCTTGCCCGCCACGGTAGTCGCCGTGCCGTAGCGCAACCGCAGCTGGACGTTCACCGATTGCCCGCGCGTCTTTTTCGGCAGCAACGCGAGCCGGAGCCCGTTGGGCAGCGACGACCGCGCCACCCGGAGCTCGATGTTCGCCGGCGAGGGATCGAACGCCTCCCCCGCCACCCGGGCGGTGTCACCGTGATAGTCCCGCACCAGCGCCGCCACGTCCGGCGCCGCAGGGATCTCTGCGCGCACGGGCGCGGCCGTAGGGATGAACAGGCCGAGCGTGCGGTTCGACGGCAAGAGGTAGCGCGTCGCGGCGCGCTGGACCGCGGCCGACGTCACGCCCTTCAGGCGGTCGCGGTAGAGGAGCAGCAGCCGCCAGTCACCCATCGCGGCCCATTCCGAGAGCTCGAGGCCGACCCGCATCGAGTTGTTGAGGTTCAGCTCGATGCTCCGCAGGAGGGCCGCCTTGCCGCGCTCGACCTCCTCGGCCGTGGGCGCGGAAACGAGCACGGAGTCGACGGTGCGCTCCAGCGCGACGCGCGCGCTGTCGAGCGAGTCTTCCTGCCGCACCCGCGCGTACAGGAACAACACGCCGGGCTCCCGGAGCTGGAACGCCATCGCGCCGACCTCTGCGGCTTTCTTGGTGTCCACCAGCGCCTTGTACAGGCGCCCGGAGGGAGCGCTGCCGAGCACCTCGCTCAGCACGTCCACCGCGGCGAAGTCGGAGTCCGAGCCCGCGGGCACGTGGTACACGGCGGCCACGACCTGCACGTCCCCGACGCGGCGCAGGGTCACGCTGCGCTCCCCGTCCTGCGTCGGCTCCACCGTGTAGGTCGGGTAGATGCGCAGCACCCCCGAGCGGTCGGGCCGCGGGATCCGCCCGAAGTCGCGCTCGACGAGCTGGAGGGTCCGCCGCGGATCAAACTTGCCCGCCACGACCAGCACGGCGTTGTCCGGCTGGTAGTAGCGGTGATAGAACGACTGGAGCCGCTCGATCGGCACCAGCTCGATGTCGGAGCGGGCGCCGATGGTGGATTTGCCGTAGTTCTGCCACAGGAAAGCCGTTGCCAGCGTCCGGTCCATCAGCACGCCGAAGGGGTCGTTCTCCCCCGCCTCGTACTCGTTGCGGACGACCGTCATCTCCGACTCGAGATCGTGCTTCGCGATGAAGCTGTTCACCATCCGGTCCGCCTCGAGATCCAAGGCCCAGACGAGGTTCGTGTCGGTAGCGGCGAACACCTCGAAGTAGTTGGTGCGGTCGAACCAGGTGCTGCCGTTCGGCTGCGCGCCGTGCTCGGTCAGCTCCTGCGGGATGTTCCGGTGGTGGGGTGTTCCCTTGAATTCTAGGTGCTCGAGCAAATGCGCCATCCCCGTCTCGCCGTACCCCTCGTTCCGCGAGCCCACCAGATAGGTGATGTTGACCGTGATCGTGGGCTTGGACGAGTCGGGGAAGAGCAGCACCCGCAGTCCGTTCGACAGGTCGTACTCGGTGATGCCCTCTACCGTCGGGCCACGGACCGCCGCCGGAGCGACGGCTCGAGCCGGCCGGGAGGCGGGCCGGTTCGGCGCCTGCGGTTGCTGGGCGGCGAGTGGCGTAGCGATGGCGATGAGGAAGGCGAAGAATGCGCGCACGATGACCTCCAGAGAGTGCACGGACCTGCGGATACGGAGCGGCGTGCTGCCGGGCCGACACTATTGTACGCCGCGCGTTGGAGTGGCGTCAGTAGGGGGTGCCAGGCGACTCCGACAGGGAGCGTCGATATTGGGATGGGCGCCACGACCAGGCCGGGGGAAACCGCCTACCGGCGCCAGGTCCAGGCCGCGTCCGAGTAGGTGGCGACCAGCTCGGCGGCAACCTGCCGCACCTCAGGGCGGAGCGTCCCGGCCGCGGTGGGAACCGGCCAGCGCGCCACCGCCGCCCGGTGGATTGCCGCGGCGACGGCGTCCCAGGTCGCGCGCTCCGGCGCGACGAGCTCCGCGACTCCGGTGGCCGAGGGAGCGGCGGCGTCGCCGAGCGTGACGCTGGCCACCACGTCCTGATCGGCGGCGAGCAGCACGGAGCCGTGCTGGAGGAACGCGCCGTCGCCGCGCACCTGCGCGCTGCCGACAACCTTGCCTCCCCGGAGGGCCATCACCTCGCCGCCGGCCGCGCTGGCGAAGCATGCGCCGGCGCCGACGCCGTCGGCCGGGCGGTCGGCGGCGAGCAGCACGGCGGCGCCGAGCGAAGTGAGCGCGTCGGCGAGCATCGCGTGGATTTCGCGGTAGCTGTCCCGCAGCGACCCGAACACGGAGGACGGGGCCGCCACGGCGTAGGTGACCTCGCGGTGGTGCCAGACGGCGCGGCCGCCGGTGGGCCGGCGCACCACGGCGAGGCCGCGGGCCGCGAGGAGATCGCGATCGTAGCGGCGCAGCGCCGGCTCATTGCGCCCGAAGGAAAGGGTCGGAGGATCCCACGCGTAGAGCCGCAGCGCGCAGGTCCCCTCGCGCGCCGCGGCCAGGAGCAGTGCGGCGTCGAGGGCCATGTTCCACGCCCCCGACGCCGGACCATCGACGAGAACCTGCCAGTTACTCACCACCCTGCCCCTCCCACGGGGAGGTGAGGAGGTGATGCAAGTGATGGTGTGATGAGGTGATGACGAATGGTATGCTCACCTCATCACCTCATCTCCTTCATCACCCGCATTACCTCCCCGTCATTCCACCAGCGTCCTGCTCTGCTCCCGCATGAACTGCTGCACGTAGTACAGCCCGCCCGCCGACTTGCCGGTGGACCCCGACCCCTTCCACCCGCCGAACGGCTGCAGTCCCGGCCACGCGCCTGTGGTCGCGCCCTGTGGCCGGTTGGCGTACACGGTACCGGCCTCGATGTGGTCGAAGAACCACTGCGATTCCTTGTGGTTCCCGTAGAACCCGGCCGTGAGGCCGTAGTCCGCGTCGTTGGCCCGCCGCATCCCCTCGTCGAGCGAATCGACGGGCGCGATCATGGCGATCGGCAGGAACATCTCCTCGCGCCACAGCCGGTGGCTGGCCGGCACGTTGTCCACCAGCGTCGGGGCGCAGAAGTACCCCTTGGCGAGCGCGCCCTGTGTCAGGCGCCGGCCGCCGAACAGGATCGTCCCCGCCTGCCGCAGCTCCGCACAGTAATTCTCGTAGCTCCGCGCG
>Ga0209777_10001055_pt1 | contig 41980 bp, 48 predicted proteins | sample FrelakmetHBP12HB_FD_187147 | JGI IMG/M metagenome (GOLD analysis project Ga0209777, IMG submission 187147) | Freshwater lake sediment microbial communities from the University of Notre Dame, USA, for methane emissions studies -HBP12 HB (SPAdes)... | ecosystem: Environmental > Aquatic >...
GAATCAAGCTTTCATCAGAAAGATGCCACAGGATTGTTGGATGTGGCTAGCAAAAGAACTATTCAAATGGTGAATTAGGGCATGAAACATACAAGGACGAAAGCGGAAATAATTTCAGGAAAAGATACTTTTATTTTTCATGACTAAAAATAGAGCGGATTAGTTAAAGAGTGAACTATGGTTAAGCGAAGTGTTACTTTAGCTTCTTGACTAGTTCGTTAGCCTTGTCGAGTTCTTTCTTTTTGTCCTCTTGGTAGCGCTTCACGTTAGATTCGAGTTCTTGGTCTTGAAGAGAGAGGATTTTAGCGGCAACAATCGCAGCGCCCTCAGGTTCGATTGTTACAACACTGCCAATTCCGCTTGGCACCCGAAGAGAGGAGAGGATGTCAGCACCGCCGAATTTATCACTGTAGGGCGGGCAAGCGATGACGGGTTTTGAGGTGTTTCCATCAATGAAAGCGCTCAGTGCATTGGAGCGGCCTGCAACAGTAACGTAAACCACCGTCTGGTTTTCAAATTCTTTGATTATTTCAAGGACTTTCTGCGGAGTCTTATGGGCAGAAGCAACACGGAACTCATAGTTTACACCTAAAACCTTAAGGTACTTCACGATTTCACGGGAAAAATCCAAATCCCGCTCTGAACCCATAATTACAACAGCTTTTCCAGCCATAACCAATTCCCTGCAGAATGCTAACTTGAAACAGGCTAATTAATATTTTACCAATCCGAAAGTTGAAGGAGGAAACTGAAACTTTTTCCGTTGCTACAAGCCAACAATCACAAGTTATTATTATTCTAATTCGTCTGTTTTTCCAGAGGTTGATTTCTATGACACAACAAAGTATGCAACAACCCAAAGAACTAAAGTTGTTCGACCAGTTAATCGGCGAATGGATCGCAGGCGTAGCCCTGAAAACAGCAAATCGCAAAGGTTGTTTCTGGCTGCAGCGAAATGAGCGCTGTACAAATCGTGCAGCAACTAGGTGTAAACTCTGCATTCAACATGCACATCGAGGGTTATGATGATTACTTTAAAAACGACCTCTGGCGCTTTGATAAAGCCAGCGGTAAGATGCATTTCTTCAGCGTTACCTCAGAAGGCGAAGCACACGACCATGTCGGTGACTGGATTGATGACAAGACGCTTGAGTTCAGCTGGAAGGGATGCTACGGAAAAGAGGCTTTAGAAGAAAAAACAACGGTAACTTGGATAAGTAAAGACCATGTTGAAGTGAAAGAAGCTGATTATTCCAGGGGCAAATTAAAACTCAGCGCCAACTACGTTTTGAAAAGAAAAGAGGCTTCTGAACAAGCCGTTCAAGAAGCACCTTAGTTAACCGTTCTGATGCGGCCTCAACTTCAACGCTTAATCCTTCACCAAACTCCATGTCCGCTGGCTCAATAAGCAACAAACCGATTTTTGCGCCCGTCACTTTTTGGACGTGCTCACAGAAAATCCGCAGAGGCAACGCATGGGTTGAAACCGCGGAGTAATCCACCATTCTTTCGGCATCCACAAGCTGAGCTTCGCCAGGTTTTAGCTCCAAAAAGGCAGCATCAATCAACAGGACATGTGTGGGCTGAAACTGCTCTACATCCAAGATATAGCTTTCTGGAACCGTCTCACATTCGAGCAGGCAAACGGTTTCTGGAACCTTACCCTGCAACGCCTTAACGATTTTTAACCCAACGTAATCGTCCGAGCGAATAGGGTTCCCAATGCCAGCTACAACAACTTTTTGGGCGTCTGCAAACCAGTTTTTGAGGTCTTTTCCGACTGTGTCAAACATAGGAGCACCAATATAGAGAGAATAAGGGCTAGGTTAGTAAAGTTTGCTCGAACAGCATCTTAGAACTATACCCGATTAATTGGCGGTGAGGGTTTTGCACCATTCTACGATTTGTTTTTCCGATTCCGCTTTGTCCTTCAACGGATTGACCAGCGTCAGCACGCCAACGCATTCAGAATTGGGAATCAACGCTTTAGTTTGCTCGATACCCCTTGGTTTTTTGCCGCCCTGCGTAAAGAACAAGGCGATTTTCTTGCCAGAAAGATTGTTTTTCTTGAGGTAAGTGGTGACCGCCGGCGTGGGTCTTGCTGCCCAAACTGGAGTCCCAACGATTATCAACTCATAGTCAGCAGGGGATTTTTTGGTTGGAGCTATCTCAGTTTCTTTGCCACGTCTAGCATCCGCGCCAGCCGTTAAGTAGACCAGTTTACTGCTTCGTTTTTTCAAGTCCACAATTTCCTCTACGTCCGCACCTATTTCCGCCGCTACGGTTTCAGCAACGAAACGTGCATTGCCACTACGGGTATAATAAACGACTATACTTTTCAAGTGTAATCCCTTAACAATGTTATTATTCGATTCTAATGGCATATAAGACTTACTTTTAGCTGAAAAAATTAAAAGATAAAAAGTTGGTTGCCCTTAAGAAAAAAGGGTTATCTAACGCGAAACTTTGCTGACTAATTGTTTTTGAGCGTTGAAGACTTCAACGGTTAATGGCATTTTGCCTATTGCGGCGTGTGTTGCGCATCCGAAGCATGGGTCATAAGCTCTGAAAGCCATTTCGACCTTGTTTAGTATGCCTTGGTCGACTTTTCCGCCGTGGATTAAGCCTTTTGCTGCGTCACGTATGCTCATGCAGATGGCTGGGTAATTGTTGGTGGTTGCAACGATCATGTTTACGTCTTTGACGAGTGCATCTTTGTCGAGGGTGTAATGGTGGATTAGTGTGCCTCTTGCTGCTTCAACGATGCCGACTCCTTCGGTTGGTTCGCCTGGTTTGTTGCGGATATTTGTGCTGGTGATTTCGGGGTCTTTAACCAGTTCCATGGCTCTTTCTGTGGCGTAGAGAAGTTCAATTACTCTTGCCCAGTGGAAGGCAAGTGTGCTGTGGACTGGTTTGCCGCCCAATGTTTTGTACATTACTTCGTATTCTGCTTGTGCGAGTGGAGTTGCCATTCCGTCTGAAGCGTTTAGTCGTGCGAGTGGCCCAACGCGGTACACGCCGCTGTCTGCTCCTGAAACTTGGCCTTTCCAGCCTATTGCTTTGAGGTATGGGAATTTGCTGTATGTCCATTCTTCAACGTGTTCGCCAATGTGCTGGAGGTAGTCTTTTGATTCAAACTTGAGGAATTCTTTGCCAGTTGGGTCGACTACGCGGATTTTGCCGTCGTAGAAGTTGACTTTGTTGTTTTTGTCAACCATGCCCATGTAATAGGTTGGCATCGTGTAAGCCTGACTTGTAATCATGTCAACGTATTTGGGGTTACCCAAGACTATGTCGTGGAAGATTTTTATTGTGAACTTCGCAAAGTCTACGCAGGAAGCAGCCATCTTCTCGATTTCTTGCCGGTTCTCCTCGCTCAAGGGCTTAGAGAGCCCGCCTGGCAATCCGCAGACGGGGTGGGTTGCTTTGCCGCCGATGATTTCAGTCATTTTTTGTCCGTACGCACGGTGTTTTATGACTTCCGATGCAATTGGCATTCCAACTTTCTCGATGACGCCGAGGATGTTGCGTTTTTCTGCTGGTGCATCTGGTCCAACGATGAAGTCTGGTCCACCGAGATAGTAGAAGTGCAGGGTATGGTCGTAGATATAGTAAGCAACGTACATGAGTTCGCGCAGTTTCGTTGCTGCTGATGGCACTTCAACGTTGAAGGCTTGGTCTAAGGCTTTGACTGCCGCAAAATGGTGGGCAACTGGGCAGACACCACAGATTCTAGTGGTTAATTGTGGCATGAGTTCGGCTCTTCTGCCGATGCAGAATTTCTCGAAGCCTCGCAGTTCTGGAATCTTGAGGTATGCGTTTTCTACTTCGCCTTTATCGTTTAGGAATATGGATACGTTTCCATGTCCTTCGAGGCGAGTTATTGGGTCTATTATTATTTCTTTCATTTTTTAATCACCTTTCTTTTTAAGATGGAATTTGGCAAACCATACATGTAGACTGTGCCGACTGGGTCTTTCACTTGATTAATTAACTCTTCAATTTCTTTTTCAGTGTACTTGTTTTTTCCTTCTACATCGTCGTATCCGAGGATTGTTGCTAAAGCAGATAACATTGCTCCGCCTTGTTCTGGAACGTTGGGGGCTGGTCCACCGCATCCTGTGCATGGCATGTCAACTTTTAAGCATTGAGCGCCACACCCACTTCGGGTGGCCATTCCCATGCAGATTATGCCTTGTTCCATGAGGCATTTTTCTGGTTCAGGAGTTTTCTCGTAGACGCGGTAGATTTTGTCGATTTTTTTGTTTTCGCGTTTTCGGGGGCATTCGTCGCATACTGCTTTAAGTGGTGCAAGCACTGCGCCTTTTGGCGGGAGTGTTCCGCTTGCGATGGCATCTACTGCGTCTGAAATTAGTTTGACTGGTGGCGGGCATCCTGGTAGGTAATAGTCTACGTCTACGGTTTGGGCGAGGGTTTTTACGGTGTCGTAGAATTCTGCGTTTTTCAGTGTGCCTTCTTTGACTATTGTTTGGGTTTTTGGTGTGGTGCCGTGTGGGTTCACGTTTGATTTGTCTTTTATGTAAACTTGATCGAAAATTTCTTTCTTATCGTTTAAGTTAGCTAAGCCTGGTACGCTGCCTTCGTGGGCGCATGAGCCGAATGCAACTAAGGTCTTGGATTTTGCTCTGAGGACTTTAGCCATGTGTTCTTGTTCTGAGTTGCGGATGGAGCCATTGAAGAAGGTTATGTCGATGTGTTTGTCTGGGAGGGCTTCAACGTCTTTGTATTTGACGTCGATGGCTACTGGCCAGAAAACTATGTCGGCGATTTTTACTACGTCAAGGATTTTCTCGTTTAGGTCTAAGACAGCTATTTCGCAGCCGCCGCAACTTGCAGCCCAATAGAAGGCTATTTTTAATTTTTCAGTCATTCTTGGTTTGCTCCTTGGGTTATTTGTTTTAGTATTTTTGATGCGTTTACTCGAAGTTCATTGAAGGCTAACTCTTCAGGCGTCAGCCCCATGGCTAACCCGAGTAGTTGAGGGTAGTGTAGGATTGGAATACCATAGGTCTCATTAAACATTTTCTCTATTCGCAACTCGTTTGTGTCGTACATTATGTGGCAGAACGGGCAGATGGTGATTAACGCTTGTGCATCGACTTGTTTTACGTGGTTTAGTTTGTCCCTTGCCAGTGCCAACGCTACTTTGTCGCTGACTCCGACGCTTGGTGCACCACAGCATTCGGTTTCGTCAATGTAGTCAAGGCATGTGGCGCCTGTGGCTTCAATCAGGAGTTCTAGTGTTTGTGGGTCTTCGGGGTCGTCGAAACCGATGATGTCTTTAGGCCGCAGTATGTGGCAGCCGTTGTGTTCAGCAACCTTCAAATCCGTTAAGGGTTTAACGACGGAGGCTTTGATTTTTTCTAAGCCTACATCTTCCTTTAGCAATTGGAGAAGATGCTTGGTTTCGACTGTACCTTTGAATTCTAACCCTGCTTCTTTTAGGTGCGCGTTAATCTGTTCTTTGAGGGCTTTGTCTTCTTTGAGTGCCTTGTTTACTTTCTTTAGAGTTCCAGCGCATCCTGGGCACAATGTTAAGATGTTGAGTCCCTGCTGCTCTGCCAACGCCAGGTTCTTCGCAGCTAAAATAAGCATGGTTTCGTGGCTGACCGGGTCGAGTGGTAAACCGCAACAGTTGAATTCTGGCATTTCAATCAACTCTACACCGAGCTTACCGAGAACCTTACGTGCCGAAATTTCGTAAGCGGGAACCCTGTATGGAATCGCGCATCCAAGGAATATCAGATATTTATTGCCCATTTGATTTTTCTCCTGCGAGTTTCTGAATGCCTTCGATGAATTTTACGCCCTTTAAGGCTTTGCGGACTTTTTCCGGGTCGCCCTTTGGCAATGGCGGAAGCCCTTGGGATTCGCGTTTTTTAACTCGGAGTTCGGGAATTTTGTATGCATAGCCTGATTCGAGGAGGCTTGCGGCTTGTTCTTTGAAGACTTGCGGGAAGCAGCCTTTTTCGGCGGCCAAGTTGCGGAAAACTCGTATGACGTTGGCGACTTCGACGTCTTGCGGGCAGCGGTCGGTGCAAGTGAAACATGCTGCACATAACCAGAGGGTGTCGCTGTTTAAAACGCGGTCTTTCAAGCCGAGTTGCGCCATGTGGATTAGTGTTCTTGGCCTGTAAGAATCGCTGTAGCGTGCAACCGGGCAATCCGAGGTGCAGGTTCCACACTGGAAACACTTCAGAATCTTCTCGCTTCCATGAATCTTTGATAGTTCATATTTAAATTTAGGGTCTAGCTCGGAAGCTTTAATCGGCTGCTCTCTGCTTTGAGTGGGATTTGCTGCTGCCTCAGTCATAAAGTTTAACCTTGACAGTTAATTTTCATAGCACTTGCGTGCTAAACTCAGAAAAGCCCATAACGGGTAGATAAAGTTTCAGCCGAATCATTGTTGATTCTTCCATGAATAAGAAAAAAACGCTGACAGCCCTATGGACCCACATTTCCATAACCTGCCATTAAATCCTATGGGTATCTTCAACAGGGCAGTTAAGTTATGTCAAAAAAACATTAAGAACTTTAACTCGAAATATCTTTCAATGTCCACTTTAGATTGGATGAATGGTTAATTGCCGATTGTTGGGATTGGTTCTGCCCCAATATCCACTGGCACCATCAACAGATAATTATCGGAGTTATTAGCGTCTATAACATAGGGTGTGTCGCCTATTCCGTCGTGGTTTACGTCTGTGCCGTTGTAGTCTGCCCAGTAGTTGCCCCTCATGCCGCTGCTCCAGATGTTGGCTGAGTTCGAGGTTACGGTGTGGTTCCAGTTGAATTCTAAGAAGTTGTTGTGATAAATGTAGTTAGTTCCTAGTAAGATGTCTGCAATGTAGAGTTGACCTGTTTGGATGTCGTTGCCGACAATGGTGTTATGGGTAGAATCACAATACATGCTTATCCACCACCAAAAGTGCCCGAAGGTGTTACCGAAAAACAGGTTGTTGGATGAATCTTGCATGTACATTGCTCGCCCGGAAGAAGATGGAAGGGTGTTGTTGATGATGGAGTTGAAGTTTGAGTCGGTTAATTTGAACCCACCGCTGGTGCAGTTTACAACTGTATTGTTTGATGCGGCGTTGAATTCAAAACTGCCAGTGCTATCTGAAATCACGTTGTCCTTCGAATCCCACAGGTAGATTGTTGAAGAGGTCGCTCTCAGAACCGTGTTGTTTTGGGAATGGCGCACTGTAATGCGGTAGAATGTTCCCTGCACTTTGATGTCGTGTACGGTAACGTTGGATACACCTGAGAGCGTTAAGCCATAGTTAGAACCAACCAAGAAACCTTTGCCGTCTAAGACTATGTTGCTTTTTTCTACGATAAGTTCTGTGGGAATGTTGCCTATTAGGGTATATAGGTGTCACCGTTTCTTTCGATGAGTGCAGTTGATGTTTGACCTATTGGCACAGTGATGTCGCCGTTAGAGAGTATATGGACTGCCATGGAGGGTTCTTCAGAACCATAATTGTTTTGAGAAGAGTTTGTATCTGTGGCTGTGAAAGCAAAAACAATGATGGCTACAAGGAAGATTAGCACGATAAAAACTATGCTGACTTGAATTATAGTTTTTGCTTTTCTTGCCGGTGTCCCCATCAGCTGACCCCGAGCTTAATTTTCGGGTTGCTGTTTAAATTCTTGCTGTTCATTTCTTCGCAAAATGCAAGAACGAGTTTAGTCAAGAAACATTGACTAAAAAATCCTGATTTAGTCAAGAAACATTGACAAGAAGGCTTTTAACCGCTAACAAGCCCAAATAAAACTGGGAAAAAAATGAAAACAACTGTATTGTTGTTTATTGCACGCGCAATCCAAGGTCAACAGTCTTTGCCATCGCCGCTAATTATTGTTGCATTAATTATAGCTTTGGTCGCCTTGTTTGGTACCATCCTGTCGCTGTACCTACGATGGCGAGATAAAAAATCAAAAAAATAAAAAAGAAAAAGCAGTTATTCCCTGCATTGGCGAAGGGTCCGTAGCTCCTCCATGGTTTTGTTTAGAACGGCTTTGTCCGTTATGGATTCGACGGCGGATACGGGTAAGCACACTATAACTTTTCCTAGGTAAGGATGTTTGAACCCCATTTTCTTGGATGCTTCGTCAGTTAAAGCGACAAACAAGTTGATTATTTGCCAGTTGCTCATATCAAGTTCTGCGCTCTGCACCTCGCCGAGCAAAATTTTGTCGGCGGTGAAAGCTGGTTTCCAAAATAGTTTTGTGATTTCAACCATAAAAAACCCTTTGCTAATAAATATCAAGCGCTTCTTTATATCTGTTTTTTAAGTGGCGTGTGCAGAAGTGTTTTTTACTTTCCAAATGAATAGTCATTGGTGGTGTTTTATTGTCGGTTTCTGAAAAACAATCCAACCTCAAACAGCTCACCCCAGAAGAAGAACAGGTTATCGTTAACAAAGGCACTGAAATGCCGTTCTCGGGCAAGTATTATGCGTTCTGGGAAAAAGGCACGTATGTCTGCAAACGTTGCGGGGCAAAACTGTACCGTTCTGAGAACAAGTTTGAAGGCAACTGCGGGTGGCCAAGTTTCGATGAAACAATCCCGGGGGCAGTTAAGCGGTTGCCTGATCCAGATGGTGTGCGGACTGAAATTCAATGCGTTAACTGCGGAGCCCATCTTGGACATGTTTTCACGGGCGAACGCTTCACAGAAAAAGACACACGTCACTGTGTTAATTCGATGTCGATGGATTTTGTTCCCGACAAAACATAAGAGTTGTTTTTGAGTAGCGCAAAAGAGTTATAACGGGCAGTCATAAAGGGGAGATGAATAAGTGAAAATAGCATGTCAGCATCTCCTACTCCTATACCTGCAGCAGGCATTCTTGGAGTATCATTCACTACAATCCTTGAGATAGTGGTCATTGCTTTAATCGCGGTAGCCGTTGAAAGGTTCGTCACGCGGTATCTGTCGCATTTTGCTAAACGTGCCAACTTTGAACCAAACGTAGCCAACAACTTGGCACTGTTCTTCAGGATTCTAGTTTTAATCGGCGCTATAGTCGCAATAAGCCGCATAAGCGGAGCAAACTCTGACTGGATTCTATCCGTCTCAGCAATCGGCGGAGCCGCAGTCGGCTTTGCCTCACAAAAAACCATCGGAAACTTCATCGCAGGCATCTTCCTCATAGCGGCAAGACCCTTCAAAGTTGGGAACTACGTGCGAATAGGCACCGTGGAAGGCATAGTTTCAGAAATCACAATAAACTACACTAAAATTCTTACTGGTGCAAACAACACCGTCTCAATTAGCAACCTACAAATTTTGGACCGAGATATAACGAATTTCCTGTTTGAAAGCTCAAGAAACTACAATTTGTACTGCTACACGTTTGAAATTGGGTTTGACCACAGCGTTACATCTGAAATATTAAACCAATTGTTCAATGAGCTTTTCGATAGTTACTCACGCTTACTGCCAAGAAGACCAAGCTACATGCTTAATCGTTCGACCGCCGTTGACAGAGTGTATTTAATTTACTTGTACGTTGACAAACCCCAGGACATTTTCACGCTCAGGCCAAGAATCGCTGACGAAGTTTTTCAGCGTTGGGATGAAGAAAGGACCAAACCAAAGAAATAACTCGGCAGCACACATATCTTAGGTTGGTAATTATGCCAAATAAAAAACCAGGATTAAAAGAGCAATCAACAAACCTCTCAGGCTTAATCGATTATCAGGAAGGCGCAGTCGTCAGCCGAACGATAATCGACAAGAAAACTGGGTCCATAACGCTGTTTGCGTTTGACGAGAACCAGGGCTTAAGCGAACACACAGCACTCTACGGCGCCATGGTTTATGTGCTCGACGGCGAAGCCGAAGTCACCATATCGGGCAAAAAGATAGCCCTTAAGCAGGGCGAAATGACCATCCTGCCCGCCAATGAACCCCACAGTTTAGCGGCAAAAACAAAGTTCAAAATGTTGCTGATCATGATAAAATCCTAAAACGTCCTGCCCCACATATCCACAAAACAATAACCTTGAAGCAGTTTTTTGATTGGCACCTGCGGTTTCTCAGCTGGATACCCCATAGCAACAAACGCCTGGGGCTCCACTGCATCGGGGATTTTTAGGACTTTTCTCACGGTTTCTTTGCAGAAAGCTGGTGCACAGAACCAGCAAGCGCCCAAACCTTTCGCGTGCGCCGCTAAAAGCAGGTTTTGGAGGGCTGCCCCGAAACTCTGCACTGCCAAGTCCCGCTCACACACCTGCCTTTCCGTGTCTGGGAATTTCCGCAGACCATCCATGGTTAAACACGCCAAAATGAGCACAGGTGCAGTTGCGAACCGTTCAACCCTTTCTGCGCGCTTAATCGCTTCAACCGTCACGCCGTCTCTCTGCAAATCTTTTGCCCATACAGCAGCCATAGCATCCGCCAGTTTCCGCTTAACGGAAGCATCATCTAAAACGATGAAACACCAAGGCTGAGAGTTATGCGCTGAAGGCGCCCAGCTGGCGGCGGCCAAAACTTCGGTTACAATTTCATTTGAGATTTTTTTGGGCAAGTATTTTCTTACGCTGCGCCGCTGGCGAATCGCATCGAATACTTCTGGCATGGCTAACCCTATGTGTGGTTTTATTTTTATCTTATGTCCTGTTAGGCTCTAAAATGACTTTGAGCGACTGCCCAGCTTCAGCCATTAGTCGGAAGCCTTCCTGGGCTTCACGCAAACTAAGCCTGTGGGTAATCATGTCTTTAACGTTCAATTTTTCAGTCGCCAGAACCCTCAGTGAATCCTCTAAGTCATTTGGGGCTGCGCCGTAGCTGGTGCGCATCGTGATTTCGTTTCTCCAGAACTGGTTGATAGGCACCTGCAGCTTCACGGTTGGGTCGGACACGGCGAAGAACAGGATGGTTCCTCCGTTTTCGACGCAGTCCATCGCAGACATGGCTGCTGAGGTTGCGCCCGTGCAGACGACCACTTGGTCGGCTAAGTGTCCGCCGTTGACTTCTTTGAGTTTTTCGGGCAGGTTGTCTTTAGCGTTTAATGCGTGGTTTGCCCCGAATTTTTTGGCAAGTTCCAATCTGTACTGGTTGATGTCGGCTACGACGATGTTTTCTACTCCCTTGAACTTGGCGAGCTGCGCGTGCAGGATGCCTGAGATGCCGCTACCGATTATGAGGAGGCTGTCGTTTTTCTTGAGGTTTACAAGCCTCTGCCCCCGCGACACGCAGGCTAAGGGCTCGATGAACGTGCCTTCTTCAAAACTCATGGAATCGGGCAGTTTGTAAATCCCCAGGTCTATGTTGATTTTGGGGATTTTTATGTACTGTGCGAAGCCGCCTGGGTAGTAGTTGGTTGTGTGGAGTGTGTGGCAGGCTGTGTGGTTTCCGCGCTGGCAGTGGCGACAAGTATTGCATGGGACATGGTGGGAGACGAAGACGCGGTCGCCGGCTTTGACGCTTTTGACTTTGCAGCCGACTTTGCTTATGACGCCTGTTGCTTCGTGACCCAGAACGCGCGGAGCCTTGGGCACACGGTACCATTCCAAGACGTCGCTCCCGCATATGCCGCTTGCCATAACCTTGAGGAGGGCATCATCGTCGCCGATGCTTGGAACGGGGATTTCTTCGACGCGGACGTCATGGTTGTTGTAGTAGAAGGCGGCAAGCAAAATGTTCACCAAAAAGAATGGGTTAGGTTTTGCCTGCGATTACTTGTTTGTAGAGGTCGTCGGCTTCTTGCGGAGTGTAGCCTTCGTGGATTATGGCGCGGATGGCTTTGATCGAGGCAACAGGGTACTGTGTCTGCCAGATGTTGCGGCCCAAGTTAACGCCGATGGCGCCTTTCTGTAAGCCGTCGTAGACGAAATCGAAAACTTCCCTCTGCGTCTCAGTCTTTGGTCCGCCCGCGATTACAATTGGAACCGGGCAGCCTTCGACTACTTTCTCAAAGTGTTCCGTGCAGTAGTAGGTTTTAACGACGCGTGCACCGATTTCAGCTGAAATACGTGCTGCTAACGCGAGGTAGCGGGCTTCCCGTTTCTCGAGTTCTTTACCGACTGCTGAAACCGCCATGACGGGTATTCCGTAGTCTTCGCATTCGTCTACGAGTTTGGATAGGTTGCTTAAGCTCTTGTTTTCGTATTTGGTTCCCACGAAAACTGACATGGAAACCGCTGAAGCGTTTAACCTGAGGATTTCCTGGATGGATGTAACTATGCTTTCATTCGCTAAGTCTTCTCCAACTACGGACACGGCGCCGCTGACCCGCATGATTATTGGTTTCTCGATTGCCGGGTCGATGCAGTTTCGCAGCACCCCGCGTGTCAGCATGACTGCATCGGCGTACTGGTAGATTGGTTTGATTGTTTCGCCGGGCTTTTCCAGGCTGTGTGTTGGTCCCTGGAAGTAGCCGTGGTCAACGGGTAAAAAGAGGGCTTTGCCGTCTTTCTGGATAAGTCTGCTTAAGCGGTTTTTCATTCCCCACTCCATAATCATTTCTCCGAGGAAGTTGTCGGTTTTAGAATTAAAGAACCTACACTTTTATTGATAAAAGTTAGGTAAGCGTTTAATTCTGACAGGAACATATGCTTCATTATGTCACCGCTCCAGAAATACACAGTCACTGATAAAAACGTGATGCCCTGGACAGAAAAATACCCCACCGTCCTTGTTCCATCAATGCTATAATTCATTGAGACAATGTTAGGCATATACCCATTATGGACCAAATTGGAACAGTCAAATTCAAAATCAAATCCCTATAACTATAAGTCGTATTTAGCGGAGAGAATATTGTGAAAGCTGAATCAAGAAAACTAATGGAACCAGTAGAATTGGATTAGCATGTACTACCTCAACTGCTTTCATTCCAATAACTAACGCTATGATTGTAGATAGGATGATTGTTGTTGCCAAGAGTTTGTTTGGCATTTGACGTTCCTGTTATATTTAGATTAAGTTTGCTTAAGCGGTTTTTTGTCAAACTTTCTTGTCAGGGATTAGTAAAGTTTCTTGACTAACAAATAGTTAGAAGGCTGGGATTCTCGGTGTCCAATCTTTTCGTTCATTTCCCAAATACTTCGCAAACAACAACGCTTCTTCACTAATTAGTGTATCAATAGTTTGCCTATTTCCAACCTTGATTCTTTCTACGTTAACCATTCGGTCAAAGAAAGCGTTTAAACCTTCAGCTAAACTGTCAGTCTCATACTCTTTCAAATGAATTTTCTTTCCCATTTTGAGATGAATCATGAAATCGGTGACGAGAACAAAGTCTTTCTTGCGCAGTTTTAGGCAACATTCAACTAAGAAATTATCAATTAAGTAGCGATAAAGCTCTTGGAAATCGCAAACTAAACTCGGTTTGCCATGTTTGACTGAATGTAGAAACCCTAAATATGGTTCTAATTTTGCTTTCAATAACGCTTTGTGTACTCTACACTCTTAAGATGTAATAAGCAAAATTGAAAACATTGTTCAATCCATCATAAGCCTTGTAAGTTAATCTCCCTTCAGGTCTAATGTTTTCTGGAAATAGTTTAAAAATCTGAGAAAAATAGTCTTTAGCGTTTCGAGACTCAATAGCCATTAATTTTTGCCTTGTTAGTTTCAGGTTGCTGAATTCGAGATTTTCAATTTGGCTAAGACTTATTATATTTCGGGAAGTATCGAGTTTGTATTTTTTAATAACCTCGTTTTGACCTTTAATTTTTGCAACAATAAATGAGCAAGGCTACGACTTGGTTTCTTCTTGTCATGATGTATGTATCAATGTTCCATAGCGCAAGGTCAACTAAAGCGTCAACGCTTATGAAAGAACCACTTTTTAGAATGCATTCACCGATTTCCTTCTGGAAATGTGGATAGCGTTCAATTTTTCCTGTTTTATCTCGGACTTCAAAGCATCCTTCTTCTCTACCCATGTATGAACCGTAATTGGATAGTTCTACTTTTAGAATTTTTGAGCCCTGAACCATATCTTCAATTCTCCGTTAACTTCTTTGCCACCTCAACAAGGTTAATGCTATTGATAATTTTGGTTTCTATGCAAAGATTAATCAAATTTAGAGTCAAAGTTCGGTAATTCTCCCACAAGAAAAGCTATAATAATGTTCTTAATGTCTCTGACTTGATAGAATCAATATGCATACTTTGTTTGTTTGATAGCATTTTCATGACGTTAATATTAACAAAATAACCAACTCTGTTTACGTTTTAGTTTGGGTTTGCTGAGGCCATAGCTTTAATGAGAAAAGAGCAAATGCAAAAGATCTTCTTGAAACTACAGTAATTATGTAAATTGTTGCCAGAGCCTACTCAGCCCCATCTCTTACTCCATTGTTTTTTAAAACTAAAAAAGGGAGGGAATGTTGATGTGGTTTTTTTTATGGCTTTTTCCTGAGCAGTAGTAAGCCGACTATGGCTATTGCAATGATTATAGCGATTGTTGCACCGACTATGTATGCCATTAAGTCTGATGTTGTTGCTAGGTTTGATGGAGTTGTAGCAACTGGTGCTGGTGTTGGTGCTGCTGGATCAACTGCGAAAGTGGTTTCTGAGCTTGATGGCCAGTAAGCATTGGTGCCAGCGAAGGATGCGACAACTGTGTATTTGCCTGTTATGTCAGGTGTCCAGCGTAAGCTGTATGCGCCTGTTGAGTCGGTTGTTGTTGTGCCGATGTTTCGGAAGTTGCCGTTTGAGTCGGTTACGTCGATTGAAATGATGACACCGGTAAAGTTGCTTGGAAGTGGTTTTTGCTGGTAGATGTATCCCATCCAATCTTTCATGATAGAGTCAGAAGCTACTGGAATGCCGTTGGGGAAGTCTGCTGCTTGTTGGTTTTGCTTTGTGCCTGTGGAAATATCCATCACGGTCCCTTGTATCACTAGGCTTGATCCTTGTGAGATACCCGCCAGTGGTGCTTCTATCGTCATGGCGCTGGGGCCTCTGCCTATGCTGTAGATGTTGTTGTCAAGGCCGTTCATGCAGGATATATACCCGTCTGCGGTAGCCCATTGTCCACCGGGGCCGGACCATTCGCTTGGGTAACCTGAAAGCTGCCATATTTCTGCACCGTTAGTGGCGTTAATAGCTCGGTATGTGCAACCTTTGTAGAACGGGTTGGGCATTGTGTGTTCAGAGGTGGCTGTGTATACTATGCCGTTTGCAATTGATTCTATCATGGTTGGGTAATCACCGTAGAAGACGTTCAAGCCTGCGTTGGTGCTGTTGCCTTCGCCGCCGTTGCCGTAAGTGAAAACTATTTTTCCAGTCAAGTCATTGTAGCAGTAGAGTATTCCTGAGTATGAACTGCAGTAGAGGTTGCCGTAAGCGAGTAAACTGCTTAAGCTGTAGTAGTCGAATGGTGCTTGAGAGGGAGTTGGACCCCATAGCATGTTGCCGTTGTCCAGACTGTATCCTACCCATTGCATTGTGTCTTTATAGCTGAATGTAAAGACACGATTCTGCCAGTCGACTCCGCCAGCTGAAACGGTCATGTTGCCCGTTGGTGGGTCATAGTTCTTCATCCAGAGTATCGAGCCGATTGCACCTCTAGAAGCGTTCAGGTTGACAGAGAACATTGTCCATGGAAGTTGTGGGTAGCCTGTACTTGTTGCTGAATACCCGGTTGGTAAGGAGCCGTTTCTGCAAAGCATTACGTCGCCTGTGTTAGCTGCGACTACCGTTACTGGATTTGTTCCAGCGGCAGGCATCGATATTACTCCTGTTGCGGAGTTAAGTGTTGGCTGTATAGGCATGGTGTTGAGCCAGGGCAATGAAACGTTCCAATCGTATGTATTTATACCAGGACCGGCAATGGCGCCTGTTAAACCGAGAGTAGTGGCGTTAATTGGTATGTTTGCGTTGACTGTGAAAGATGAACCATAAGGTACTGTTACGGTAGCTCCAGCTGGGGTTGTGCCTGTGGTGCCTGTGTTGGGATTGGATGGATTAACTGAAACGAGGACTAGGTTAGTTGCGTTGATAACTGATGGATTCAGGCTTCCGCCTCCAGTGTATGGGTTTACATCGTATTGCCATAGTTTAGATGAGTTCCACTGAGCTAGGAACCATTGGGGATTTGCGTTTGTGCCAGCGTTAGCAAAGACGTATCTTAATTGTTCGCCGCTTGGACCCGCTACTGCTGTGCCCGTGGGAACACCTGTAACGTTAAACAATTGGTCTCCTGTGTATGCATCAAAGGCGCGTGCAAAGTTGGAAGTGAACAGTATTGGCGGGAATGTTCCGTGTTGTTCGCCGTTCCAAAGGTTGTATATGTAGCCGAATGAGAGGGCTGGTACATCGGTGCGAGACCAGAGGACTTGTCCTGTACGAAGGTCAACACAGTCAGTTGGTCCACTGCTTGGGCCTGTGAATGAGACAGCTTCAGTGTAGAAGAGGTATCCGTTGATTATTATCGGGTTTACAAATCTTGGCTCGTATGAGGTGCCTTCGAAATACTCTGCTCCCTGAACACCGCCGTTTCCTGGAGTTGAGCCCCCTTGTACAAAGGGGTTCCCTGCAACAACGCCTCCAAATTGAAGCGGTTTCATCCACATAACGTGGGAAGTTTGGGGTCCTAAAGCGTCGCCATGGAAGTGAGCAGAGTTAGTGTAGCCTGCTGGAACTGGTGAACCTGAACCTAGCCAGTCTGATGAGATTGCCCACCAGTCTGTGCCCTCACCATATATTGGGTGTGTCCAGTAAGAAGTTGGAAGTGGAGAGCTACCTTCTGCTGCTGGTATCGGATCTTGGGTTACCGTAAGAGTTGTTGATGCTGAGCTAGGTAGATATGTATCGTTATATATTGGGGAGTTTTCGTAGCCGTTACCGTTTGCTCCATAGACTTGTCCCGGGAAAGTAAAATTGAAGCTGTATGTACCAGTCTGAGTAGGTGTAAAAGTGAATAACTGTGACGATGTTGGGTCAGAAATTACACTGAAAGTTTTTGTTTCTTTTGTTCCGTCAGGTGCCGTGATAGCGACCAGAAAGTTATGGAATCTGTAGTTGTTTGCAGTCAATGCTGCGCTGGCTGTGGAAGCATTCGTTCCAATTATGGCAGTGGTTCCGCCGGCTGCTCCGTAGACAGGACCAAGCCACACATAGACGTCTAACGTCTGACCGACACCTATAGGATTAGGTTCGGCTACAATGTAGGCGTACGTCGGAATATTCCACGCTGGTTTATGTGCACTTGCAGGTTGCAAAAGAAGCATTGAACTCATTGATGTTGTTAGAAGCAAAGCAATCATAATAGCCAAAGTTTTATTTTTTAGATTTTTCATGTTCTTTTCTTTCCTATAATTATATTTTTATTGACCAAGAAAACTTAAATGCTCTCGACCAATGGAACCCTGTTTGTCGCTAACTTACTTAAAAGATTTTGCACAAAAAATAATGCGGGTTTCTAATCAGCTTTTTTCTGGAAAACTCAAAGAGGGTCTCCACGCATATAATACTATAGAGACAAAATGAAGGCTTCATTGACCCTACCCCAAATACACCTTTAGAGCCAGCACAGTTCATAAGCCTCCTGGATCTAACCCCTCTACACGTTTTCCTAAAACAAATCTACCATGAACCCTACAAAATCAAGCATCCGCCAGAAACAATACTCAGACTCACCGCCCTACAAAAACTAAAAAACCAAAAATTTCTAAAAGAACTCACCCGAGAACTCAACAACAGAACAGCCAAACTACTCGGCTTCAAGTACAAACCAAACTACAAGACAATTTGGCACTGGCTAAACAAACGCATAGACCCCAAAGGACACAAAACCATACACACAAAACTTATGGAAACCATAAACCAATCACTCACCACCCAAGGCATCCACATGGCCCAAGAAGTATCAGCAGACGCCACACACATACAAACTGACCCAAAAACCAAAGAAGCAGCCTACAACGGCCACTACAAAATACATTGCCACCTCATACACCACCTCATCTCCACCAAAACCGGCCTAACCCTGAAGGGTATTTTTATGACCAAAAAGTCCCAGGCAAAGTAGGCGGCGCCCCCAGAATAATCATGACAAACCTATTCGAGCCCAGCGTTTCTTAAAAAAAGTGCTCAGGCTTTCATCTTTTGTGGGTTGAAGCATAAGCGCCCCAGTTAACATTATGAATAACGGCAGCCCAATTCACGCTAAACTTTGGTAAATATCGACGGTAGACCAACGGATAATTTCAAACGGGTTCATCTGGTTCATTTGTTGAGCAGTTACTGTCCATTCGCCAGAAGCATGATAACTCCTACGATGGCTACTGTCCGAAATAGGTCAACGGGAACGGCGCGCCCGCTTAGTTGATTCAGCTTTTCTATTTAGACCAAATTGACATGCTAAAGCATTTTTATGCTATAAAAGTTTACTTGCCCCGTGGGAAAGGATAGTTTTCTTTCAATTTACAGCATCCAATGAGGTCAAGGGTAACAGAAGCCGCAACAACCCAACTAAAGGTCAAACTAGAAAGAAAGCTATTGCTCTCGGCGTCTACCCTTCTATAGTTTGTGCAATGGTTGGATATTAGGCTCCAAATATGATGACACCGTAATTTTGTGGTTTATGTGAATGCTTAAATAATTTCGGCTCTTGTATTTTGTTTGAGCTGAGAAAGTGACATTTACGCAGTCGAACATCTGTTTTTTTAACACCCTAACACGCAGAAAAGAGGTTTTTAAGCCGTTGGAAATGGGCAAAGTGAAAATGTACACGTGCGGCCCCACAGTGTATGATTTTGCGCACATTGGGAATTTTCGGGCATTTCTCTTTGAGGATTTACTCAAGCGTTGGCTGGTACAATGCGGCTTCAAAGTCACCCACGTAATGAACCTAACCGATATCGATGACAAAACCATTAAGGGTAGCCAAAAACAGGGCGTACCGCTTCGCCAGTTCACGGATTTCTACGTGAAAGCGTTCTTTGAAGACATCAAAGCCCTAAACATTCAGCCTGCTGACGTTTACCCCAAAGCCACAGACCACATTCCCGAAATGGTCGATTTAATCAAGACTTTGATGGCTAAAGGCTACGCATACAAGGGCGACGACGGCTCAATCTATTTCTCCGTATGCAAATTCCCAGACTACGGCAAAATGTCCAAGATTAAAGTCGGTGAATTAAAGGCTGGCGCAAGGGTCAGCCAAGACGAATACGCAAAGGAAGAAGCGCAGGACTTCGCCCTCTGGAAATCATGGACGCCCGAAGACGGCGACGTTTACTGGGAAACGGAACTGGGTAAGGGCAGACCGGGCTGGCACATCGAATGTTCCGCGATGAGCATGAAGTACCTTGGTGAAACCTTTGACATCCACTGCGGAGGAGTCGATAACATGTTCCCCCACCACGAAAACGAGACCGCCCAATCTGAAGCAGCGACGGGCAAGAAATTCGTGGATTACTGGATGCACAATGAGCATTTGCAGGTGGAGGGCAAAAAAATGTCCAAGAGCCTTGGCAACTTCTACACTCTTCGCGACCTCTTAGCTAAGGATTATGACCCGATTGCGATTCGTTACCTATTGATGTCGACGCATTATCGCCAGCAGTTCAACTTTACGTTTGAGGGTTTGGAAGCCGCTAAAGGTGCGGTGGATAGGCTGCGGAATTTTGTTCGGCGTTTGCACGAAGTGGATGGCAAGGGCAGCGGGGGAAAAGTCACCACTTTCAACGCGAAAGCCGAGGCGTGTTTTGGTGGCTCGATGGATGACGACTTAAACATCGGAATAGCATTGGCTTCGCTGTTTGATTTTGTGCGGGAAATCAACAATTTGCTTGATGCTAACATGGTAAGTAAGGATGAAGCCGCTGAAGTTGGCGGTTTAATGATGAAGTTCGATGCGGTCTTGAGCGTAATTGGGAAAGTGGAAGTTGAAGAAGCCCTCCCCACAGATATCGATGCATTGGTTCAGAAGCGTGAGGAAGCCCGAAAAACCAAGAACTGGAAAGAAGCCGACGCCATAAGAGCCCAGCTTAAAGCCATGGGCATCGTGCTCGAGGATACAGCGCAAGGCGTGCGATGGCATAAAGAGAAAGCTTAGGTTTACCCGTCTAAATTCCATTCTTTTGTCGTGTATTTTTCTTTGTAGAGTTTATTTGCTAATTCCAGTTCGGCTGGCGTTAATTTGCCCTCTTCAAGCTGGATTTTTAAAATCGCCCTGAATCCTTGTGCCAATGCGTTGGCGACGGTGTCAGGACTGATTTTGTGGCCGAGCTCGTTTTGGATGCTGGTGATTTTGCGTTTGGCGATGTCTGCGGCTTGGGTGCAGCTGGCGTTTTTGAGTTTTAGGAGCTGGAACATTTCGGGCAAATCCACGCTTCGCAGGATTGTTCCGTGCTGGAGGACGACGCCGCGGGTGATGGTTTGGCTGCTACCCGAGATTTTTTTGCCGTTTACGGTTAGGTTTGGGCAGTTTTTAGCATCTCCGCCGCTAAAATCGGCTATAACCCCCAAAAGTCTTAAGGCGTCGGTTATTGCCCCGTATATTTTCATGTAAACAGCAGTTATGTCGGCTGTGCCCATGTCTGCGGTTTTGGCGACTACGCTATATGTTACTTCACCCTCGAAATCATGGTAGACGGCGCCGCCGCCGCTGATTCGCCTGACCACGTCTACGCCCAGCTGTTTGCAAGCATCCAAGTAAACTTCAACCTCAGGGTTCTGGTTTTTGCCCACGCTCACGGCGGAAGGATGCCAATGATAAAACCGCAGAGTATTCGGTGCCTCACCAGCAATTCGCGCGTTCAAGATTGCCTCGTCGATTGCCATGTTCATGAAAGCATTGTTAGTTTCTAAGGGAAGTAAACGCCAAGTATCCATAACAGCTCAATCCTTCGCTATGAAAAATTAAGTTCGGCTTAAAACTGTTATGCATTTGCAATAAAATTTAATCGCCCAGTAATTAGGACATGTTCGTATGCCAGTTATAGGCTGACATTATTTTGTGGACTGTTGATGGTCTCTCGTAAGTTCACAGTTTTACTCGAATCAGCAGAAGAAGGCGGTTTCATAGTCAAATGCGTAGACCTTCCAGTTGTAACAGAAGGCGAAACCAAAGAAGAAGCCTTAAGCAACATCAAAGAAGCCATCGAAGGTTAGCTGGAAGTTAAAGCAAAACTTCTTGACCACAAAACTAAAGGCGAAAAGGCTGAAGTAATTATTGAAGCTCCCTCTGCTCTTGCGGCGTGAAGTCGTTAAAGTGCTTACAAAAGCAGGCTTTCAAGTAGCAAGACAAAAAGGCAGGTCATTTAATTCTTGTAAATAACGAGTGCATCGTTCCTGTTTCAAAGCATGAGCAGATAAAGAAGGACTGTTGATGGCTATTATAGAAGAGGCAGGTTTAACGAAAAAAGAGTTCCAAAAACTGTTATAATGACTAATGTTTTTTGTTGCTCGCTATCATAAGTTAATTACCCAAAGATAAAGCCTTAAAACCTAAACATGCATCTCTAAAATGGCAAAGAGGCATTTATATTGAAGGTTATATCTGGTCCAGCGTCCAAAGAACTTGCTGAAGCAGTCTCAGCGCAAACTGGTTTCCAAAATGTTCCTGTTGTATCCAAAATTTTCCCTGACGGCGAATTGTACGTTCGTTTAAACGGTAGTGTTCAAGGTGAAAATGTGGCGATTGTGCAGACTACGTGTCCACCCATGCAGGATGGAAGGCTTTTCCAGTTGGCGTTTATGGCGGATTCAGCTAAGCGTGCGGGCGCAAAAAAAGTGACCGCGGTCGTACCCTACTTGGCTTATGCTAGGCAGGACAAGATGTTTCTCTCTGGCGAGGGCATAAGCGTCGAAACGATCGCGCGCATGCTCAAAGGCGCTGGAATTGACGAGTTAATAACCGTAAACGTCCATTCGGAACCGACGCTGGCACAGTTTCCGTTTCCGGCTAAAACACTCAGCGCCATCCCGCTCATAGCAGACTACTTCGTCAAAAAAGGTCACAAAGGCGCATACGCCCTCTCACCCGACAAAGGAGCCCTGTATATCGCAAAGCAGGCTCAGTCAGTTCTTGGGGGCGACGCAGGGCACCTCAACAAAACCCGCGACCGCTACACTGGACAAACCATCCAAACCGCCGAGGGCTTGAACGTGAAGGGACAAACCGTCATAATTCTCGACGACATCATCAGCACGGGCGGCACAATCGTTGGCGCAGCAAAAATCCTCCTCGAAAACGGCGCTAAACACGTCTTCTGCGGCTGTGTCCATGGTTTGCTCATCGGCGACGCGGAAAAACGCATTTTGGATGCGGGCGTCGAAGAGATCGTGGGAACCGACAGCGTTCCAGGTAATGTTAGCAAGGTGTCTTTGGCACCGCTCATCAGTCAAGAGCTTAAGGCGCGGAAATAGTGCCCAAACTCTTCTTTTTGCTCTCGGGCGAGAACGAGTCGATGCCTGCCGCCGAGGTTAAGGCAATTTTGGAAGCGGAAGGCTACAGCTACTCGAATGCGTCGCAGTTTGACCAGATTCTGCGGTTGGAAGCAGATGTGAATAGCGTGCAGGCAGTGCAGGTCCGCTCGGCATACACCCGCTTTAGCGCCCTGGAACTTTTCGTGTCAGATGCAACCAATGAAGACATAGCCAAAGCAACCGGGGAAACAGACTTCAAAGCCGTCCTAAAACCCGGCGAAAGCTTTGTGGTGCGGATAAACCGTATAAGAAACTACGCTGACCAAGCCCTGAACACGATGGAGCTTGAAGGCAAACTGGGCAAACAAATCTTAAACCTCATCGAAGGCACTAAAGTCAGCCTGAAAAACCCCGATAAAAGCTTCATAGGCATAATAACCGATGAAAAACTCGTTTTAGGCTTAAAACTAACCGATATAACCAGCAAAACCTTCTCTGAACGCCGCCCGCGCAAAAAACCGTTTTTCCACCCGTCTGCGATGCCGTCGAAGATGGCGCGCTGCATGGTGAATCTGGCTCACGGCAAAGCTGAAGCGCTGGTGCTTGACCCATTCTGCGGCACAGGCACATCACTCATTGAGGCTACCTACATTGGTTGTCGAGCAGTCGGGGTCGATGCCCAAAAGCGAATGATTCTTGGCACACGGAAAAACCTGCGTTTCTTCAACATCTCCGCCGAGGGACTGGTGCTGGCTGATTCACGAAAGCCCCCGTTCTTCAAGGTTGATTGCGTCGTAACTGACCCGCCATATGGTCGTTCGTCGAGCACAATGAAATCTACCACTGAACAGCTAGTCAAAGACGTGTTAGCTTCATCGCTCGAATTGTTGGGGGTGGGGAAACGGATTTGTATAGCTTCACCTAAAACATTAAATATATCCCGCCTCGGTACCGAACTGGGCTACCTGCATGTGGAATCCCACTTTGCATACATCCACGGTTCCTTGACGCGGGAGATTGCAGTGTTCGAAAAGGTGATTATATGAGTCTTCGTGTAGTGTTTCTGGGAACGAGTGGCAGCGTACCAACATTGAAGCGAAGTTTGCCATGTGTGGTTGTGAAGTGTCCCCGTGATCAGTGGATGTTTGACTGCGGCGAAAACGTCCAGCGCCAAATGATACAGGGCAAAGTGAGTTTTCACAGAAAAATGAAAATCTTCATAACCCACCTGCACGGTGACCACGTGCTGGGTTTACCCGGTCTCCTGCAGACTATGGCTTTGATGGACCGCAAAGAAACCGTCCAAATCTACGGTCCAGCGGGGCTAAAGGATTTTCTGGTATGCACCAAAGAAACGCTCAACTTCGGCTTAAACTACCCCGTAGAAATCAACACCATCCTCTCTGAAGGTGTCGTTTGCGACGAAGAAGAATACCAGGTCATAGCAACCAAGTCAAACCACACCGTTGAGAGTTATGCTTTTGCGTTTGTGGAGAAGCCGCGTCCAGGCAAGTTCTACCCCAAAAAAGCGCTGGCGCTGGGAGTTAAGGCGGGTGAGTTGTGGTCGAAACTGCAGAGCGGGCAAGAAATCACGCTTTCTGACGGAAAGGTGGTTAAGCCAGGTGATGTTATGGGTCCGCTGCGGGCGGGAAGGAAAATCGTCTACACAGGCGACACCAAACCCTTTGAAGCTTTCGCCAAGTTCGCGGAAGGAGCGGATTTAGTTATCCATGACTGTACCTTTGACGACTCGCTTGTTGATAAGGCAGGTGTGGATGGGCATTCGACGCCAAGTCAAGCGGCTGGGCAGGCGAAGGCGGCGGGAGCCAAACAACTGGTTCTGTCACATATCAGCGCAAGGTACCCAGACGCAGCGCTACTTTTGGAACAGGCAAAAAAGGTTTTCCCAAACAGCGTACTCGCCGAGGATTTTATGGAGATTGAGTTGCCGTTAAGCGAGCAGCTGCTTTAGCTTCTGGATGCTCTCGGGCACTTTATGCATGGATTCAACTATGACGCTTTTGTCGTAGCCGATTTTCTTGAGTGTTTCCGCAAACCAGACGAAATCTATGTTTCCGTCTTCAACACCGAAATGCTGGTCTTCTGAGCCATCGTTGTTGCTTGCGTGGATGTGGACTATTTTGTCTGCAAGCAAATTAAAGAAGGGCTGGATTTGTCCCTCGAGGTTAGCGTGTCCAAGATCCATCGTTATTCCAATGGGCAGGTTAGTTTCTTTGTACATTTTTTGGAACTCTTCGGGTGTATTCATTAAGAACCAGTATTTTGCAGGCAGGTTTTCCAAGGCAATATTTATGCCATATTCTTCTGCTTGCGTATAGAGCTGCTGGATGCTTTGGCACATCTGTTTGAAGTCGGCGCCGGGGTAAAATTGTCCTATGCCCGTACGCTGCCCCGGATGAAAAACCCACATTTTAGCGTCGATGGCATTGGCGTTTGCGAGTGACTGAGTTAGGCGTTTTAGTGAAGCATTCAGTAAGGGTTTAACTGGAGAGGCGATGTTGATGTCGGCGAAGGGCGCATGCAAGGAGTACGTAAGGTTGTATGATTTTGCGGTTTCCCTGAGTAAATCGATACGTTTTTTGTCGAGGTCATGGGTACCGTCGTCCAAAATCTCTATGTACCTTGTGTTCATAGAACCCAAGCGCTTAACCATCCTGTTGAACGGCTCGCCCAAACAGTAGAGCATCGAAACGCCGACTTTAGCATTTGACATATCAGTTTCCTCTTGTGAATAGAATGTTTCTGGTTAAAAGCCAACCCTGCCTAAATAAGTTAACCCCAAAACAAACACAGACCCATTGGAAATGGAATTTAAGCCGAAATTACGCTAAAAAACAGTTTTTTACAACAAAAATGTCGATTTTAGGGAAATAATTGTCTTCCCCATTGCTTCTGGCACTTTCCTGCTCTGGTGGTTTTGTACTGCACCTGTCTAATACCCAAGGCGAGTTCGGTGAATTCTTTTATGGTCGTGTAGCGGAAATCCCAGCTCGGCGTTCCATACCGCAGGCCGCTGCACATGGTGTCTCCGTAAACGTAGAGGCGCACGCCGTGGTAGTCGTATGCTGCTTGGTTGGGTTCGCCGTATTTTGGTTCAGAGAGGATTTTGAAGGGCCAGATTTTGCAGGCTTCAGGCTTCATGCCCTGCAGGCCGCAGTAGTAGGTGTTGCTTTTGTTGCAGAGGAACCCGCAGGAGCCGTCGCTGGTGCGTTTGATGTAGAAGCGGCCTAAACCCGACACCGTGGTGTCGACACCAAACGTTTTGGAGATGCTGAGCCACTCGGGGAAGCCTAAGACGACGCTGTAGAGTTTACAGCAGTAACCGCACGCTTTGCAATGCCAATCTGCAATGTTTTGCCATGGAACAAACTGCATCTGTAGGGTACACTCTTCGTGAATCAAAACGATGGAGGATTAAATCTTTTTCCCGCCAAAAGGGGAAAACTAGGGTTTCCTGTAGAGGTAAATCGTGTGTGCAGGATAGCCGAGTTGTGGGTTTTCGCAGAAGTTATCAACTTTGGCTGGGCGCCAGCCGGTAATTTCGTAGTCATGCGAGACCACACGTGCGCCTTTTTTGAGGTCGCTTTCCAGTTTTGGCTTGATTTTCTCGTTTGCGCTCGTCGTCAAGTACAAGTAAACTACGTCGGCGGAAGTTAAGTTTACGCTGAACATGTCAGCGTTCATGATGGTTACGCGGTCATCGAGGCCGTTTTCATGGATGGCGCTCATGGCTTTCTTGGCTAAATCCTCGCGCAGTTCGATGCCGACGCCGCGTGCGCCAAAAGTCTTTGCCGCCATAATAACGGTTCTGCCGTCTCCTGAACCCATGTCAAACAGGACTTCGCCCGCCTTCAAATCAGCAAGCTTCAACATGTACGCCACCACGAGTGTGGGGCTTGGAACAAAAGGAGCAATAAACATCTCAATTCCTCCCTGCTAAAAGAAGCGCATTCATTCTGCTATGCCACATAAGCGTCTTTTTTGGGCTGTGGTCGTTTTGCTTCTCCGCATTTGACGCAGCTTTGAGCGCATAAGTTAAGGTATTTTTCTTCATCTGCTTTGCCGATGGCGTTTGCCGCTTTTGTGCACATTTCGCTGGGTTCGTTGCAGCCTTCTTCTTTGCATAGTTTGGAGATGTACAGGCAGACTTCCTGCACGTCTTTGGGCTCTAAAACCGCCCTGTTCGTACGTACAAGCAGACAAAGCTCCCGCGCCATAACACAGGTTTTAACGTATTTGATACGTTCCAAAACTTCGTTGCGTAGGTTTTTTCGGCTAATTTCCACTTTCTATTCTCCTATGAGCATAACAAGCAGGTAAGCCAAATTAAGCGGCTCTACGCTTAAAAAGCTGCTGTTATACCTATGCTTTCTGAACTCGTAAAAGCTAATAACGGGTTGCAATATTCTTGGGGTAAAAATGGAACCCGCACCAAATAAATAGCGCTAAAAAAATCACAGTTAAGAATAACTTGTCAACAGGTATCGCTCCCAAAAATGATCAGCTTGAGAGATGACCTAAAAAAATGGATAATAAACACAAGAAGCTCCTTATTTTAGTCATTGTTATAGCTGCGGCGTTAAATGCCTTTATTTTTTGTTTAGCTTACCCAGAAACGTTTTCGCCTATGTCTCCAGTTTATGCAAGGGATTTTTCAGCATATTACATTGGGGAGTGGCGATTGTTCCACAATCCAACAGCAATCTACATAGGTGGCAATTCGCTGGGCGATTTCCATATTCCTCCAAACCCTCAGACCTTCAAGTACACACCATCTTTCTTGATTTTTATGGCACCATTTGTAAACTTAAGTTACCAGAACGCGCTAAACCTTTTTGACATAATACAAGCAGTTTCTATTTTAGTCTTAGCGTTCTTCATCTACAAGATCGTTAAAGACAAAAAGCTCTTAAATGGCGCAATAGCAGCCGTCATCATCTTGATTGGTTTCGTTCCTGGCTACTATTACGGCTATGCCCAAGCAAACGCCCACATAATTCAAACCAGTCTGATAGTGGGTGCACTGTACTTTGGGTTCTATAAAAAACCGTGGCTTTCCGCATTGCTGTTTGCTGTAGCCGCTTTTGATCCGCGTGGCGTTCTCCTTGCGCTTCCTCTGCTTCTATGGTACAACAGACAAAAGCTACGTAAATTTGTTGCAGGTGCAATTGCATTAATTGCGGCATTAAACTTGCCCTTTTTCTTCTACGCCAATATTGGGCTTTCATTCTTGCATGAGGAAGTCAACGGCAACATTGTTTCACAGATATACGCATACGATTTGGTTCCTATATTCGCCGTCATCACTTTAACTGCGCTTGAAGTAATCACGGTTTATGAAGAAAAAATAAATTCAACATTTATAAACGCCTTGGCCTAAAAGATAGAGATACAAAATTTTTAGCGGAAACGCTTGCCCAACTCTTTACGTTCAACTTCCAGAACTAATTCGTAGAATTTGTCAGAAAGCTTGGGTTCTTTTTCCAAAACCCCTGCAACCTCAGATGCCGTCACGCGCCGTCCACTCAATGCTACTGCAGCGGGTTTACCGTATTTTTCTATCAACTCAGCGGTTTGCCGTGCGTGCACCTTCATCTTCTCCTCATTTTTTCCAAGCTTTTCGCCTCGTTTTTCAACCAGCGGCAAAGCCTTCTCCTCCTCGATTTTTAGCATACCAATCGCAAATGACCCGCATCTTGGGCACTTGGGTTTGTCGGGCAGGTCTTTGATGCGTATCATCTCCATGTAGTCCCAACAGCTTGTGCAGACGAAGGTGCCTGTTTCGTTTAGTAGCCGCGCCTTGGCAGATTCTACTAGGACGGCACGCATCTGTTCGGGAGGGATGAGGTCTGTTTTCATGCTGACGCGTTCAATGCCTACACGTGCCACTGGCGTGGCGTTACCACCTGTGTCAACCACCTGCAGCCGAACAGTCCCATCGCGTAGCTGACCCAGCACCATGACTAATCCGTCACCGTCGATGTCTTTAGAGAAAACTTCCTTGAGCCCTTCCTCGTAGATGGGTGTTCCCTCAAAACCCGTTATCAATTTTTGGATGCTTATGTTGCTGAAGTCAGCCCACTTCTTGAGCGCTCCAAAACGACGCGCCACTTGGATTACTCGGCGCTTGAACAACCCAGTCTTAACTGTGGATATTGTCAGTGTGTTTCTGATTGCTTGCTCACTCATGCACTGAATCTCTTTTATGACTTCGACGAGTCGCTCAGCCGTCATGGCGCCCATGGTCTGCACAAAAATCCGGTACGGGTCATGTTGAACGACGATGCCGCGTCCAAGCTTATCCGACAACACTTGACCTATAAGCTGGGCGAAAGCTCGATTAATGAGCGAACCAAAATTGGAGTGAACGATGACGAATTCACCCCAATCCTCAACCACAATCCGTTGGGGAGTGGGCACGGGAAAACCGCGGTGAACCTGCTCCAGGGTTTCTTCTAGGGCGTGCTGAATCGTTTCTTTGTCGGCGGGGTAGCGTTCGGATAGCAAAGCGCTGATTTGTTCGCCTGAGAAGCCGCTGTGCGTTTTCTCTTCCACGAACCCGCGGATTTCAGATAGTTCCTGCGCTATTTCGTAGGGAACGGGGATTTCTTCACCTATCCAGCTGGGTATGGAACCTGTGGGGTCATCGACTGGGCGAACGTAGACTTTGTCTTCGGTGGTATGGATTATTTGCCAGGGGCTGCCGCGGATGATGAATTTTGTTCCCGGCTTGCCGTATTCAGCCATGAAGGCTTCGTCTAAGACGCCGATTGAAGAATCAATGGACTCGTCGATTACGAGGAACTGTTTTTCCTCAGGAATCATGGATAGATTGTCAAAGTAGTACTCGTACAAAGCTTTGGTGCGCTGGGGTCTTAGCACCACTTTGTCTTCGAACGATGCCCATGCTAAGCGGGGAAACCGGTTGTGCATGTACTTGAGAATCCTTTCTACATCTGCAAGCGTCAGGTTCTCAAACGGCGCGGCGTTGCGCGCCAGCTCCAAAATCTCGTTAAACGCCAAACGTCTGGTCTTTAGTAGCAACCCGGCGATTTGGTGCGCCAAAACATCGTAGGGTTTGTCTGGTATCTGCATCGGCTCCAGCTCCTCCGCCAAAGCCCGCCGCGCAATGACTAAGGCTTCAAGCGTGTCGTCGGAGTCCATTCCAATGATTACGCCCTCAGACAAGTCACCGTAAGTGTGTCCTGCCCTGCCAACCCGCTGGATTAAACGCGACACCTGCCGCGGACTCATGTACTGAATAACGAGATCTATGACTCCGACATCTATGCCGAGTTCAAGGCTGCTGGTGGCGATTAAGCCTTTGAGTGCGCCTTTTTTGAGACCTGTTTCGGCGGCGATGCGGGAAGGCTTAGTCAAGGAACCATGGTGGATTGAAATGGGAAAATCGGCATCCCACACTTTGAAGCGTGAAGCCAAAACCTCGGAGACCGAACGCGTGTTGGTGAATAGGAGTACGGATTTGCGTTTGGTCATGTAGTCGCGGATTATGCGCAGCCGAGCGGCCACTTCGGGGTGAGTGTAGATTTTTGAGGCGAACTGGGCGTCTTCTTCGCTTGGTCGAGGATAAATGACCTGCAGCTTCACCATCTTTGCGACGGGCACACGGATGATTTCGACTGGACGTTTGCCGCCGACCAGGAACTGGGCGACTTTTTCTGGGCTGCCCACCGTCGCAGATAGTCCGATCATCTGGAAGTCTTTGCCGATTAAATCTCGGATGCGTTCCAGCGCCAAGGAGAGTTGGCTGCCGCGTTTGCTGTCGGCTAACTCATGCACTTCGTCGATGACTATCCACCGCAGGCTCTGCAGGCTCTGGCGAAGCAGCCATCCAGTAAGTATGGCCTGCAGGGTTTCAGGCGTGGTTATCAGGATGTCTGGCGGGCACTGGGATTGGCGGGTGCGCTCTTTGGTTTCGGTGTCGCCGTGCCTGACCGCCAGCTTAATGTCCAGGTTGTTGCACCACCACTGCAGCCGCTCCAGCAAATCACGGTTTAAAGCCCGAAGAGGCGTGATGTACAAGACTTTTATGCCTGGGGTTTTGGGCATCTGCATAAGCATACTCAAGATGGGCAGGAAAGCGGCTTCGGTTTTGCCCGTTGCTGTGGGCGAGATTAAGAGGACGTTTTTGCCGTCGAGGATTTTTGGGATGGTTTTTTCCTGTGGTTCGGTGGGTTTTAGAAATCCTTTTTGTTCAACGAGCTTTCGCACTGGCTTTACGAGCTTTTCAAAGGCGTTTTCAGAAGTGGGTTGCAAAATGGGTCCTCGAACGTTAAAAGAATAGCTTGGATTCGGCTATAAAAGACGTTGGGACAAAAATTCAACGTGTGCCAGGGGTTTTAGGCATTTTTTTGGTTGGTTCGTGTTTTATTGGTATTTTTCTAAGCGAATTTCAAGGTTTCAACCTGTGATTTCTACATTTCTCTTACTGCGCTTCAATGGTATTGACTTAAAAATGTTTAATTTTGATGGTAAAAAGAAAAATATCTATGGGAAAACTATGGAAAGTTTTTTATTCAATCAGGCTAAAGCATGGAAGCAACAACACTGAGGAATATTAAATGGCTAAATGTCCAAAATGCTCAACAGAAGTAGCAAAGCCAAAAAAAACCTGGAAAATGGCAGGCCGCCCAGATAAAGCTGGAAAACGTATGCAACTAGAAATCGGACTCTACGAATGCCCAAAATGCGGCAAAGTATTCCGCGAAGTCCTAAGCAAACAGAAAATATAGATAACGCGGCATAAACCAATCAGTTGCATAGAATCTCGCACTCTCTATTTTTTCTTTTTTTATAGCGGTAGTTTTAAAATCAAGCGGTTGTTAAAGAGTGGAACAGGTTCGGTAGATGGCAAAAAGTGTTGATTTGAAGAAGCTTTGGAAGAACGATTATTTCAAGACTGCAGTCGCCATCGCCTTAATGGTTGTAATAATTGCAGGGTTTTTCTTCGGCATGGCGCTGGCTCTTGGGACTTCTGTTCCGATCAGGGTTGTGGAAAGCGGCAGTATGTGCGTTCCCTATGGCGGGGCATGTGATGGCTGGCTCTCGTTAGATCATCCGTTTGCCCAAACCTTACACAAAGGTGACATCATAATTATTCAGACAGTAAATCCAGCTGATTTAAATGCCAACTACCCCAACAGCGACATCATCGTCTACAAGAACCCCAACGGCGTTACACCTATCGTCCACCGAATAGTTGAGAAACAAGAAATCAACGGCACATGGTACTTTAAAACTAAGGGCGATGGCAATGGACCGATACTTTGGCCTAACACACCCAACAGCTACGACAACATTCCTGACACTAAAGGAGTCCCGCAGAACCTGGTTGAAGGTAAAGTTATCTTGCGGATTCCTTGGTTTGGCTGGGTTACCCTGTTTATGAAGGGCAACTTCTGGGCTTTGCCATTGGTTATTGCGCTTATCCTGATGCTGGTAGTCGTCGAATTCATCCTGCCGGCTGTTAAACAAAAACGGAAAAAACCTGCACAACAGAAACAGATGCCTAGCCAGCCATAGATGTATTTATTAAAGAAAGCTTGGATAAATGAACATTCAAGAAAGGTTATATAGCCGAGGGAAACTGAATGCCGAAAGTTAAAGCTACATTAAGCATCGAAAACGTGGTCACTTCCGCAACGCTCAACCAGAAAGTCGATTTAAACGCCGTTGTCAAAGGTTACCCCGGCGTGGAGTACCGCCCTGAACAGTTTCCAGGCTTAGTTTTTCGTTTAAAACGTCCCAAAACCGCAACTTTAATCTTTAGTTCAGGAAAAATGGTCTGCACCGGCGCTAAGTCTGAGAAGGAATCCAAAAGAGCCGTCATGAAAGTCGTGAAGGAACTCAAGAAAGGCGGCATAATAATCATCAGCAAACCAGAAATGAAAATCCAGAACATCGTGGCTTCAGGAATTTTAGGCGGCATGATAGACCTTGAAAAAGCTACGTACACGCTGGAGCATGCGATGTATGAGCCTGAACAGTTTCCAGGATTGATTTACCGCATGCCGGAACCTAAAGTTGTGATATTGCTTTTTGCCAGCGGCAAACTGGTATGTACTGGAGCCAAGAAAGAAGCAGACGTATATGTTGCAGTGGATAAACTGCATAAGCTGCTCGAGGAAACCAGCCTAATCTTCTATGAGTAAACCTTGTTTTAACGTTTCTTTACCTGTTTTAGAATGGTCTTTAGGCTTTCCTTGTCGATTGCGCCCATTTCAAAGAGCGATTTAGCTACTTCACTTATTTTCAGCAGTGAACGAAGTTTTATTCCGTTCGTCTCAAGCATTTCCGCTCCGCCTTCTTCACGGTCGAGGAAAACAACTGCTTCAGTAACCACGCCGCCTTCGGCTCTGACGGCGTCAGCGGCTTTCTTCAGGGATAAACCTGTCGTGACTAAATCGTCAACGAGCAAAACCCTGTCGCCTGAAGCTAAAATTCCTTCCACCCGCCGTTCTCTGCCCTGTAGCCGAACACCTTTGCGCACGTAAAGGAAGGGTTTTTTGAGGTTGTAGGCGATTTGGGAGGCGAAGGGGATTCCTGCTAAGGGTATGGCTGCGATGCGGTCGAAGTTTTTTAGTCCAGTTTGTTTGGTTATGTATTGGTCGTATGATTCGCAGATTTCGTGGAATGCATCTGGGAAGCTGGGGATTACTCTTAGGTCTACGTAGTAGGGGCTTACTTTTCCGTTTGAGAGTTTGTGGATGCCGAATTTTAAGGCGTCGATTTTAAAGAGTATGTTCGCCATTAACTCTTTTTTGTTTGAGTTCTCCATTTTTTCATTTCCTCTTTGAGACCTGATATATTTTGTTCTGTTCAGGAACCAAGCATGCAGTCCTTGGCAGCTCCAGCTTTAACAGTTCCGCAAACTTCCTTTGGCTTGCAGTCGTCGCAGTGTGGTATGGAACCGCGATTTGTGGTTTAGTTAACCGCGCAATTTCAAAACCTGATTCGGGACTGGTACCTGGAGCAATACCGACTGCGCAGAACACCATGTCAAAGTTTTCTTGTTGCCCGAGTTTAGCCAATTCTGGGAAGGGTAAACTGTCTGCGGTGTGGTAGACTTTGACTTGGTCTTCGCTGGTTATGATGTACGTGACTGGGGCTTGCGCGTTGTGATTGGATTTTTCTGCTTTTACCGAAACTTCTCCGATTTTGATTTCGTCGCCGGGCTTGATTTCGGTGAGTTTGTCGTTGGGGATGGCGAGCTGCAGTTTTTTGGTTGAGGCAGCATCAGCTATTATGGTGCAGCTTGTGGATTTCTGGATTTCAGTTATCAAGCGTTGGTCAAGGTGGTCGTAGTGCTCATGAGTTATCAGGATTGCATCTACGTTTTGGAGGGCTTTGGGTTTTACGTCAACGGGGTCGATGGCGAGCGTTTTAGACGGGGTTTTCAGGAGTATTCCAGCGTAGCTGTTGAGCCACACGAAGAGTATGTTGTTTTTCTCCGGCGTTTTCTGGATGGACAAAGTCTTGATTCCTCAAGAAATACTATGCAGGGAGCATTTTAAAGAAGTTATGCATCTATGCTTGTACTCTATTGCTCGGAGAAGACTATAGCCCCCTTATTTATAGTCAGATTAATGCCATAGTAAAAAGGACAGGTCTCTTTTGGCATACCTCCCGTAGTGCACATCGACCCCCTCTATAGTTTCTGCAATGACGTGATATTTGGATTCAAATAGGTTCGTGAGTTGTCTACCCCTCTATGGTTTCAGCATAGAACCTCTATTAGGCTTCAAATATGCCGCTTCAACCCACGGCGCAATGCAGCAAGGAAAAGGAGCCTGACAGATTTGAAAATTGAACGTTTCATCTGCGGTTTTTGGGGATGGGTTTGCAAAAAACGGTGGTTCCTTTTGAAATAGACCAATTAAAGAAAGAGATAGAATCAAATCCTAAGAAGTACCTCAGTTAGACATCTACTATTTCTATTTACACTTGTTGTATCAATGATTTATACTAAATAATTTAGTAAGAAGGGGACCTTTTTTCCTCTTCTTTGTGAGAAGCTCTCCTTTCTCCTCAAATGAACAAGTTGTCTCTAAGGCTTAAAAGGCATATTTCTGAATTGGAATATATCCAGGTCTATTTTTACTTGACTTTTAGCTTAAGCTATAGTTCTGTACTGTTTTTTTGAATATGAAAATGGTTATTGCAGCCATCACAAACATATGCTTCAAGAATAAAAAAATGATTACTCAGTGAACTAACAGGTTTCATTATTTCTCTATTACAATTAGGACACTTAGCCAAACTGACTACACGTCGCTTATAGCAGATAGTAGATTCAAATTAAAGATAAAAACCAATGTGACTACAACAAGAAACAACAAGTTAATAGTTTTATTTTCTATGTTAATTAGTTGTACTCAGAATGTTTTTGAAGTGAAAAGTAAAGGCAGGCTCTTCGAAGGCAAATACAAACTTATTACTTATCATTTTTGCCTTCTCTCACTCAAGTATCTGATTTATTTCCATATGTAGTAGGCTTACTTTGGTAGTCCGCTTAACTAATTTAAATGAGCTAAAATTTACATAACTACGTAGTCATTACTCTATTTATGATGCCAAGGCTAAAAAAATATTAAAACGAAAGTGAGTGGGGGTTGTTTTTTGGGTTTTTCTTTTTAACAAATACAGTGGAAAACAGTATTATTACTTCAAAAAATGGCAAAATTTCCTCAACGATGAAAACTCAAGAAATGTAAGGCTTTGGTAAATGCGTTGAATTGAGTTATTGCAATAGGCGAAGCGATCGGAGTTGTAGTGGGCAAGAGGCTTGGCGGCATTAATTGTGTTGCAAAGTCTAATATAGTAACAGTTTTGTATTGTATTATTGTTGAACAATAAAAATGCAACAAAACTTTTGTTGCATTAGAAGATATCGTGCTAGGGCATATTGAAAGGAATAAATGTGTCAAAACTAACCATCTTCAAAAAAACTGGCTTGCCTGATGAAAGAGATACTGCTCATAACCCAGAGTTGCTAGATGTAGACCTATTCGAGTCTGAGAAAACCGAAATTGATGAAAGCAAAATAATAGATTCACAGCTAGAAAAAATGTTGAAACAAAGAAAGTTTAATGAATCATTAGTTGAAGCAATTGATGAAGCATTAACATCATTAAGCATACCAGTCAAAAACGAATTATATGTTCGGTTAGAACATCGCCTTCACCTCTCAAAAGATGAGATACCCAAGCACATTGACGAATTCTCTGATTTTCTACATGGGATTTTTGGTAAGGGCGCGGTTCATCTGGAAATTAAGTGTATGCAAAATCTTCACTCGAAAATAAATGTCACCCTTCAAGTTAGTGAAAATGAATTACCTGAATCAAAGTTGTTACAAGAAAACATGACTTTTGAAAACTACGTTTATTGTGCCTGTAAAAATTATTGTAACTCGTAGAAGTACATACATTTTCGTCTAAACAGTTAGGTTGCAAACCGTTAATTAATTTTTGGCTAACACTGTAATCTTGAGGTTAATTACCCATAATGCGCAAGGGTTTTGCAAGAAAACTTGGTTTTTGCCTCAATTGCGGAAAACAACTAAACTAGCAAAGCCTAAAAAACTGCTACCTCAAAGAGAACGTAAATGACTTTTTTTTAAACCCCTTTTTATAAATGTAAAACCAGACTTATGCTTGGGTAATGAAAGTTAAATAAAACATTAACTAACTTAATTTTAATGAAATGAAGAACTCGTCTTTTTTGGAAGGGAGAGTTAAAGGCTGGCGTCAACTAAATTATGGGATTTTGCTTTAAGGTTGGTGGGTGGAAAAGATTAAAAAGACTGTTGGACTGTCATTGTTGAAAAGGGGTCCGTGACGCAGTACGGATTATAGCTTAGCAAGTGTAGCATATACACTTCTGACTTTGCTATACGGATAGCGTGTCAGCCTTCTAAGCTGAAAGTCAAGGGTTCAAATCCCTTCGGACCCGCCACTGTTATTAATTTAGCGCTTGATTTGAGCTTATCTTCACTGTTGATTTTCTTACTAATTTCCGTAATCTTACTAAATTCAATAAGACCCGCCCGCTGAAGTAACTCCAGCTCAGTGCTCAAAGATTTCACTTTACTCTTTATCTTATGTTTTAAAACGTATGAGTAATCTGTGCTGAAGTTCTCGGGTGAACACAAATATTCAATCTCTTTTTGGCTTAACATCTTATTTTTGGTCTCCACTGCGCTCAAAAAATTTCATGATGCAGGTCTATTTCTTGATAGATGTAAGAAGTGATTTTATCTGAATCAGCTTTGATTTTTGCAAAGTCCTTTAGACTTATTGCGTCCCTTAAAGATTCGATGTCTGCCAAAACCGCATTAACGTGAACGTCTAAATGCCTTTCAAATTCGTTTCTTTGCGACCCGGTCATTCTCGTGTATTTTTGCAGTTCTACAGCTTCTTCTTTGAAACTCTCGTCCACGCAAACAGGTTTATTTTCTAATTAAGTCATTTTTCAAACCTCTTTTGTATAGATAAGCGCGTTTTGGGCTTAAAAATGCTCGCATTTAATCATTCAAAGTTTTTCGATGCCTAAATGTCACAGCCATAGCAACATCGAAAGGAGCAAACTCAAAATTGCTTTTACTTAAATATGTAAGGCGGAGGTGAAGAAACTGGAACAGGACCTTCTTGGTTAGTCGTAGGTGAAGGCGAAATAGAGGGAGTAGCGATAGGAGAAATTATTGGCTCAGCACTTGAAATAGTCGACTTGACGTATAAGATTAATCGGTTAGAAGTCACATTTACGCTGTCTACCACGATTTGCAGCCCCTCAAAACTGTATTTAGCTCCTTGAATCGCTCTGAAACTTTGGTTTGAGTTAATAATTAGTGTTTGTTCTGTTGTAATATGGAAAAAAGGGTCAGGAGGGGCACCTATTATTGGAGCGCCTCCATCAGATTTTCCAACTAAGTAAAAGAGTATATAATACGAAGTGTTGCCAAATTTTACAGAGGTTGGCGGGTAAGAATAAGGGGTTAAAGTAATTTTACTATAACCTAAGAGCGTATTAGCTACAAAGAGTTCAATGCCAACGACCGCTATGACAACTACTGCCAATAAGATGGCGACCGTTACAATTTTTCTCTTTGGCATTCAATCGCTTCCTCTGTTTCCAGTTGTGCTTTTTATTTCAATGCCAATTTTACCCATGCTTAACATTAGGTACTGGAGTCGATAAAAGCCTATTCGTAAAAGTCTCTTGACTATCACTAAGTCAACGTTTCTTGAGTAAAACGCTAAGGGTTCACGCTGGTAGATGCTTCGGCATTGTTTTGGGCTTAAAAGGCTTTCAGAGATTAATGAATAATGTTGAGCAAAAGTCTTAAGCAAAAAAGTCTTAATTCTTTTTCATGTCTCCGACAAATCAATATTCATGCAAAGTTTTTTTGAAAAACTTACGCATCCAACAAGAGATTGTAATAGATAATGAAACCCAGATTATGCCATCTGATATAGGCTATACTTGTTATGATCCGGCAAGTTACATGGTTAATTATCTGGAAACAGTCACCGGAGAGAATGTTAATATCGATATTGAAAATCTTGTGAAAAGATATTCAAAAGATGTGCCAGTTTCAGTAATCAAACTCTGGAATATAAGAGCACCAACCCTGCATTCTGCAGGTGAAATAACTACAGAAAAAAGTCAACCCATAATCAAATTTTTGGCTTACAATCAAGGTCAATCACCCGAAGCATTTGGTGTCACAACTTCACGAAAAGATGAAGGACAGTATATTTCAGTGTATCCACCGAATGTCTTCCATTGGAAAATACATTTAATGGATGACATCAATGCAATGGCACGTAATATGACAACAAGATTGGAAAAGGATGAGAAACTTGAATTATTCTTATCTTTATTCGCCGATGCGGTAGAGGAACAAAAGCTCGATTTTAAAATTGTTAACTTTGGACAATTCTTGAGACTATGGCAATTTCTTACAATCAATATCACGAGCAAAATGTTAGAGAGTTGTTAAAAGATTACCAAATAGGCGTTCAAAAGTTTGAGGAATTTGACCTAATCAAGTTAGCGTATATTCATAGAAATGCAATAGTTCATGAAGGAACTTCTGACCCGAAAGTAGTTTCTCCTAAGTACGCCAAATACTTAATGGTGTCAACTAAGAATATAACTAAAATTATTGATGAATTGCAAGAATTGGCAAGCTTTGTTATCAATTTATATATGCAGAGAACAGCAAAAAGGTAATGTTTAATTATTGAATATTGCCAAAATACATCTCTAAAAATTAATTTGCTAACCTAATTAATCAAAGACAAAATTTGATAGAAATAGTATTGTATATGTTAATAACTCTGAGTTTCATTTCAAACACCACAGAAATCATTTCTTAAAAACATCAATTTTGCAAACATGTTTTTATTTATAAATAATTTTCAATAGAAATCATGCAACATCCTTTCCCTCGAAAGTTTATATCCATCAAAATGAGTTTTCCATAACATTGCCTGTTCAAGAACGAATAGGACACATGTAAACGAGGGCGACTAAATTTGATAGTAGATATACTACTTTTAGTCTTGACTCCGCATGTTTCCAATTAGTGTGAATTAAACACAGCTCTATTGAGTGAGCTCCTAAACCGAGCCTCTCAATCCCTCGTTTTGAAGCGAGATAAAATCAGAGAGTGAAAAAATATGAAGAATCAAAATAAAGAAAGCTTCAATGTTGCGGTAGTGCTGCACTTTGAAAGTAATGAAAAATGGCACAAAATTAAGCCGTTCTTGAATGAAAATTCTAAGCTCATTTTTGTGCAAAAAGCACCAGATGGCGTAAAACTAACTGTGAAGAGAGACGTGAAGAACTTTGGCGACAACAACTGAAAAAGTAACTTATTCTGCAGGTAATGGCATAACGAACGAGCTTGTGGAGCACGGAGGAAAAAAGGGTTTTGCAGTTTTCAATCCAACAAGCGGAAGTTGCACATTCACTGAAAACCTCGGTTCCGTTTTACCAATGCAAGATGTGCCTTGGCTTTCCCCAGAAATGCCGATTGACTATGGTGATGCGTATCAATTGTTCAAGGAAGTGCGCAGTTTCATCTTTGATAATGTTGAATTGCCATCCAATGACGATTACGATGTTCTGGCAGCATGGGTCATGGCTGGATACCGCTTTATGGAGTTTGAAAGCTTCTCGTACATCTGTGCAATCGGTCCACCAAACTCCGGCAAAACTCGACTCATCAAAACACTTTGGCAACTAAGTTACCGAGGATTATTCGGCGCAGGATTAACTGCATCTGCAATGTTTAGAGCAATCAACCGAGACCATGTCAGTATCTATCTTGACCAAGCTGAGCATCTTGCAAACAGCAAAGACTCGGCAGATTACATCGCATTAGTTGACAATGGTTATCAAAAAGGCGGCAAAAAATTCCTTACAAACACAGACACTGGTGAATATCAAGGATTTGACTTATACAGTCCGAAGGCTTTTGCAAGCACAAAAACCCTTGAAGGCACGGTTGAAAGCAGGGCAATCAGATTTAACATGCAAGCAAGAACACGAAAGATTTCAATAAAAATAGATAAAGTTCGAGCAACCGCTCTTAGGTCAAAGCTTATTTTGTACAAATTTAAGTGCGCTGAAGCAAATGAAGATACTGAAGAAGCTGAAGCAAAATTAATGAGTCTAATAGAAGACGGGCGTTTAATTGAATTATTTCTCCCCTTGTATTTAGTTACGTTGTATTCTTCATTTCCTTCAGGTGCTTCAGCTCCTTCAGAATTAATCTTACAATACATGAAATCAATGAATGAATCAAGAAGAAACGCTGAACAGGTAACGATTGAAGCGCAAAATTATTAGGGTTATAACAGAATGCGAAGCATGTTTAGAAAACGGTAAGTTGAGTTACAGCGATATCTTGGTTAACTTCAACGTGGGTAAATCGCTTAAAGAACAATGGGGACTCAAAAGCTTAGCTAAAGTAATCAGAGACTTAGGTTTTGAATCATGCAGAATGTCAGATGGAAAAATGGGTTTTTACTGGAACGAAAAACTACTCAGCAAGCACCAGAAGAGGTTCTTGATAAACGCAAAAGTCAAAACACAAGAAACACTTGAGGAAAATGCTTTACCACTTATCAGCTTGGGGGTTTAGGCTTTAGGAGTTACTTGGTAGACCAAACAAATCTCTCTAAGCACCCCCTTTTTTTACAATGCCAATAGAGGTGAAAAACATTTGAAAAAACAAAAATTATGCAAAATTTGTAACCATGAACTCGCACCAGCTATTCTCTATTTACACCTCTGCGAAGGGTATTCCTACAAAAGAATCATTGAAGCCTATGGACGCTTCATCCCAAATTTGAACTTTATAATATTTCCAATCACTTGAATTATCACATTACCATCAGTGCTATCAAAGAAGCCGAAGCAACCAAAACTCGCTGGAAAGTAATCGCTTCTAAACTTGCTCCAAAGTAGTAACGTTTTTCTCTGCCAGACCCAAAATAGAGAGTATGTCTGCTGACAAAAAGAAGATAGTTCTAAACTGGAAGGGGAACTTCCGTTTTGAAGCAAAAAATGAGAAGGGGCTTTCCATAAACTTTGATGCGCCTGCAAAATATGGTGGAGAAGAAACTGCACCCACACCTATGGAAACTGTTTTGGCAAGTCTGGCTGGATGCACCAGTTTTGATGTCGTCACCATTTTGAAAAAGAAAAGACAAAAAATCTCAGCTTACAGAGTTGAGACCGAAGCTGAAAGAAGCGAAGAACCTCCTGAGGTTTTCACTAAAATCCACATTAAGTACATCGTCAAAGGAAAAAACATCAGCAAAGAAGCCGTTGAAAAAGCAATCCAACTCTCACACGACAAATACTGCTCAGTCGGAGCGATGCTTAAGAAAACAGCAGAAATCACAACTTCTTATGAAATAATACAAGAATAAGCCAGACTTACTCAAATCGCTGAGTCTCTACCTATAAGCTCCCACAAATTGATGCTGTAAGCTCCTAAGCAGTTTTAAAAAATCAAATAATTTTCTTTCCAAAATTTTCCTTATACGCATTTTGAATCCAGCGAAAAGCGATACCCCTACGTCCATGCTCCACTTATGCTCATTGCATTACAAGTTTTTCAAGTGTTCTGATTCTTTCTTCAAGCAGTTCGATTCTGTTGAGTGCGTCCTGTAGGGTTGGAATTATCAGTTGTCCCGTTGCCTCGTTGCCGATGCAGAACTCTTCTGAGCAACCAAATTACACTATTGAGTAGATGAAGGTTACATTGTAGATTTGGCAGACAAGGAAGGGGCAAACAACCCAAAGAATTGAAAAATTCTTTTTTGGCATTAAAAAACCAAAAGATGCAAAGAATAGTTGCGGCTAAGTGGGCTATAGTTAAAATTTACGGCAATAGCCAATAGGGCGTTTGCTTTCGTTCTTTTCTCCTAAAGTATGTTCCAGGACCTCAGCAAACCTATTTCTTCAATATTGGAACATATTGTAGAGATACGGTTATTCGTTTTCTACTTAGGCTGCCTCTGATTTCATTGTTTATTCTTGTGGACTGGGCTACTC
>Ga0209777_10001056_pt1 | contig 41978 bp, 41 predicted proteins | sample FrelakmetHBP12HB_FD_187147 | JGI IMG/M metagenome (GOLD analysis project Ga0209777, IMG submission 187147) | Freshwater lake sediment microbial communities from the University of Notre Dame, USA, for methane emissions studies -HBP12 HB (SPAdes)... | ecosystem: Environmental > Aquatic >...
AAAACAAAAGCTATTTTCTTCTTTAGAGTAGATTATGTATGAATTCAACAAGTTTTCAACTTTCGTTACTTTATCGGTGCCTTATATCTCTGGCATGAATGCCGGAGTCTTACGGCACGAAGGATAACCGTGAGCCGTTTTCTATGCTCCTCATCCACCCCCCAGAGATAATCTTCGTTCATTTTCACAACATCATAGGTATCTGCATTGTACAACTCCCCGGCGTCATTGCGTAGATAGACATGAAGTCCCTGTGCAATGGCTTCTTTAATTTGTCTTTTCGACCAACGCTCACCTTGCGGTGTGTGCTGGTCACCGCCAACAATTATTTTAAAACGAGGAAGAAGAACACGAAATAGACTATAGGCGCTGAGAGGTAACCCATCTATCCGCACATCTTTTGCGGGATCAAAACATTCAATTTTGTCTTCCCATACGGCTGGTTTACCTGAAAACATAATAGATTTAAATGTGTACAAGAAAGACACAGGAAAGTCAGAATCTTCTGTCAAAAATACTATCGCGGAGTCAAACAGCTTCAGTTTACCCTGATCTACGGAAAGTATTACCTCATGTGGTTGTTTTTCTAAGTGGGCTGCAGCCACACGGTTTCTTCTGGGGTCATGAAGATCAGATAAGAGCGCACCAACACGCTGAGGAGGAGCAGCCTGTACAGTATATTTCGCATTAAGCATCTTATTAAAATCTGTAGCGAAACTTGAGGGCGGTAAATTAACGATGTTGGCTTTCTTCACTAACAATAGCTCCTTTGAGTCAGGCAGGACGTACCTTCGCGTGATGCTTAATGTAACAATTTCAATCCAACGTGTCAATTTTATAGAGAAATTAACTTACATTATGGTATGTTACCAACTAAGCCTAAGCAATCATCCAGCGTGACTATCTTAAACCCACGACTTCTTACCAATTGAGCAATAGCTGGGACGAGATTAACCGAATTCATATTCTTATCATGCTGAAGTAAAATATAGCTGTTCTTCCTTGGATCTGCACTAGCAAACTGCTTAATAAAAGATTCCCATAACTGTTCTCTTGTTCTTTGTTTACTTCCCCTTTTCCAATCTCCACTTGTTTCAATATTCCATAACACGATTTTATATTTAGCATTTGTAAGGTAATTGCATACGGCATCGTTCATCGCGCCATACGGTGGTCTTATATATCTTACTGCTGATGAGTAACCTAGCGCAGCACCAATAAGTTCGTCTGTCTTAGTGATCTCAGCATCTAACTTCTCAGGGCTAAGACGGGGTAAATTGGCATGTGTCCAAGAATGATTCCCTATTGTATGCCCGCGTCTGACGGCTTCTTTTAGGATAAGGAAGCGACTATTTGTACTGACTTGCCCCTCGATAAAGAAGGTCACCTTTAGCCCTTCTTGATCCAGGATATCTAGTAGTGCTGGATAATTCTTTGTTACCCCATCATCGAAAGTGAAGGTAAATAGTCCTGGTTTATTACAGGCAAGATGTAAACTTGGGTTATTTCTGGCAGCTCCTAGTATAAAAACCAAGGCACAAATCAATATGATGATTCTATACATTGATCACCTATCGAAGTGGAAAGAAGTTAAGAGAGTATGGGGAGTATACCCCCCATTGGGGGGGGAATGCAATTATTTAGATGGATGGAACCAGCAGCGAGGTCTCGCCTTAATGTCGTAAGTATTGCTACTCGCACTGAAGCAGCTTTGTTTTCTTGCTTCACTTTCAGTTTGGGGAATAATATCATTATTCCAAGCAACATCACAAAGTGTTCCGGCTACATAAGTATCAAGACGACATTGCGCGGCAGGATGCTCGTTATAGGTTTTCTTTACGGCTGTTTTATCTGGTGTTTTAAAGCTAACCTTTGTTCCTCCCAATGCGCCTAATAAGTTTGCCAAGGAGTAGGCGGCATTCATTTGACGGTAGCAAATTGCTTTGTCTTGTTGCCGATACTTATCACATAAGCCTTTAGCGGTGGGATCTACGGTAGCCTCATCAGCGGTTTCATTTATACTCTTATTCCAGATAATTTTAGCTGCGGATAGAAATGCAAAAGTATCAGCTTCGCCTTCGTTAGCTGCCCAATCCGATACGAATGGGAAGCCACCGAGATGATGACCGCTCTCATGGGATAGGACCATAGCAAAGCCATCATGGGTGATCTCTGGTCTACGTGCTAAACCACCGAACATATGCACTTGCCAATCATTCCCACTTCTATCTGCGTAGGCATTAACAGTGGAGTCGTCCCAATTTCGTTCAACTATTAAATTTCCACCTAACTTTTGAACGATAGGCTCGAAGTAGACAGTAACACTATCGATAATGGAATTAAAAATTTCTTCCGTCATACCATTATCTACAAAGCCGTCTTCCTGCCAAAGATTGTTTTCAGGTAGGAATGAATGAGAATGTTTAACTACCCCAGCCACCTTAGAATCATTACTTACACCACACCCAACTAAGACAAACACTGCCAGCATGATTAACACTAAAGATCGCAGCATAATAACCCCTTTTCGTAAACGTACCTATTAAGTCAGAGACCAAGGACGCCAGTGCAGGGACGCAAATGTAGCAGATCAGCGGTTATGAGTTTGTTAATTTCTCCTTATATTATTATTTCTTAACTTCAAACATCTCATCATCTGTTTCAAATTCCAATTCAACTTTTTTAGCATCTACTTCAGTTGGGGGACTATAAACTGCAGTTCTTTTTACTCGCTTCTTACTCTTACTTTCGGCAGCTTCTAGAAAATTGACCTTATTTTGCAGTTTTTCCAATTCACGAGAAATAAGATCAGCAGAACTTTTAATAAAAACTCTTTTAGTAGCCATTCACAGTACCCCTTTTAATTATGTTGATGGTGATGATGACACAGTATATCGACTTCCACAGTCGCGGCAAACAATAATTAATCTTGTGCCAGCTTCAATAATGTCACACTCTCCTGTCAATTTATAGCATCCTCCAGCATTAATGCATTCAGGATTTTTGCACCTATATTTATGCTTGGATTTGTCTTCTTGTTTAATCTTATCAGTTAGTTCCGTAGCCGTAGCTTCTTCTATGACTTCTTTACAGTCGGCTTCGACTTGTGCAGAACGCACAACTTGTTTGCGGAGTTTCTTTACATGCTTTTTTTCGTTTTTAATCTCCCTTAGTTCGCGTTGAAGTTTCTTCAGCTTAGATTCGAGTTCGTTTATCCTACGTTTTGCGATTCTCTCCTCTGCCGTTGCTCCCATCGGATCTCCTTTGTTGAAAGAAGTTGATTTTGGCGGCTTATTATAATGCTACTACATTCTTAAGTAATTGTAGCATTTGTGCGGTAAAATTTATACCCTTGCGTATCGCACCTAATTGTAAAATTGGATCATAGGATTTAATACAATCATAATTTGCGGATTGTAAAATAAATTGGCGTTGTTCTTTTTGAAGTACAGGAAGTAGGGCGGGAAATCCTTTGTCAGGAAATTCATAATCTGTAATAACAATATCCACGGTAGAGATTTGGGGGATGGCTTCATCGAGTGTCGTTGCATAACAAATATCGGCATCGATAACCGCTTGCTGAATTATTGCTGAGATCAAATATGCCCAGGTTGTGCAATCCTCAACGATAAGAAATTTATGCATATATAGTAACTCCAAAAATCTTATTCATTATTACAGCGTAGAATAAAATACTATTGGTATGATTACTATCAGTATAACTACCTATCCAAGCCAATCAATTAAACCTAATTGTTGCAGTTGAATGAAATAAGTCATGCCAGGACCGGACGAGACGGGGAAAACCACATTTGTTCTGTAACGGTATGGTCTAGTTGAAATGGATCCAACACCAGATGCTTGGCGGGATAATTGCAGCTTGGCTTTTGACACACCGTTATCAAGTGTTTCTTTCATGGTTGAAAGGATACCATCGATATCAGCACCTGGATTATAGTCCAAAGTTACCGATTGTCCACTAAATGAGAGCGCCGTTTCGGCGTATAGAATTCTTTGCGCAGTTAATCCCCACCAAGCTGCGGCTAAAAGCACATAGGCACCAATCGATGGTGGCGGTGCAGCATATGAAGTAGGAGATGCAAAAAAGTTATAACTAGTTGGTGGCCAGTATGCATTCACCAATGAGGTACCTTCTGTGAGATACTCATACAAATCTTCATTAGTATAGGCAAAGACTAGTCCAAGCTTCTTCTGTAACTTGTCCAGTAACATCCGCAGGGAATTCATCATATGTGCGGAAGTAGTCGCGATGACTTGAATGACTTGATGCTCAAAGTCTAGTGCTGAAATGGGGGTATCTCGTACCTGCCAAAGTGCGCTATAGGCTCCTGTAGCAGTAATCGGTGGAGTATCCACATAATAAGTAAAACCAGTTCCACCATCAAATTCAAGAATATCCGTAGCAGTAGATGGACTGGGAATAGGATAAGTAAAGAAAGCGCTAAAGAGTGGACTATTATCTAGTCCTTTCATAAACAGGCTAACAGATAAGGTTTCTGGTCTAACTGTATTTTTGAAGAATAGTCTTATTGGCGTATTAACAAAAGTCATAAACTGCTGAAGTTCTGGCTCTTGTGCTTTGACGGCAGATTCAACGACATCGAAATCCCAGTTAAGCTCAAATTGGCGCATATCCTTATCGACCATCACTGTTGCCATCTGATAGCGTCTGCTAGGATTTGTCACTGGAGTATCTCTAGGAACAACCCAGCCTACTTTCCAGTATCCAGGCATTCCAGCAGGAACGGCTACTCCTTGTGCAAGGATAGCACCGGATGGATCTAAAATGCGATATGATGGGTAGGCTTGTGGATCAAGCGGCATAATAGGCTGCGTCTCGGCTTGGTCATAGAAAAACTTCCAGTTAAAGAACTCAAGGTTCCCTCTGGTAAGCACTCTTGACGTGGCTTGTGTGGTTGCTTGATATCCAGGTGGCGCTGCTTGTACCATGATTTTATCCTATTAGAGTTTTTCGATCAGTAACTCTAACTCTTTTCGTAGGGTAACGATATAATTGCGAGCCGATGGACCGAATCCAGCTTCTGCCTGTGCAGCAAGATCTTTGTCGAGATTCTCAAGAATGATCTTAGCTTCTTCCTTGGTGTTTGCTGGTGACAGACCAAATGTCACAAAATCTTCAACTAAATCTTGTACCCAATGCATTTCACCCTTTGCATCGCCTGTTTTCATATCAGACAATTCTTTTTCTTTGGCTTCCTGCCAACGAACGGCTTCGGTTACATCAGCCGTCACTACTTGAAGAGGAATGCGCTGGGAAGGTAGTACCCCTTTAGACCTCATCTTCTCAACTTCTTGATTGATTGCATCATCCGATAGTAAGGCATCCAACTCTGCTTCAGTGAAGGTGACTGAAGGAGCGGTTTTGATTTTTGCTTTAGCATCTACTTCGGTAGCTGCGGATTTTTGTGCTGGTGGTTGATGTAACATGATTATTCTTCCTCTGTTCCATTTAATATTCTAGCGCGAGCGTTTGGCGATACACCTAGAACAATTCCTAAATCTTCGGTCCCTTTTCTATAACACTCTTGAAATTTCTTCCCAAGATTGGTTGAAAAGGTTTTCAACTCATCATCAGAAATATTTGTTCCCAAACTTTTTAGTAGTCCAATTTCGCCCAACATTGATTTAATCATTTCACGACAGAATGGCTGGAGGACTTTTGCTAAAATGCTTCGATAAACAATTTCTTTTTCTTTGAGTGCATCGGCTTGAGCAATTAATGCTCTTGCTGATTCAACAAAGCCACATAAGGTATAAGCAAATGTGGCAGCGGGACGTTGCCGATACTGCGCTTCTGCAATCGGAATAAGAGAAACGATTGTGCGCAGGCTTTCTTGTAACACTTCTTCTGGTGATCCGACTTCCAATTTCATCTGAGTGAAGTTATTGATCACATCTATACTGTAACCAAGTGCTTCCGCGATCTGCCCAGTAGTAAAGCCATCCTTCAGCATTTGAATAGCTTGTTGTTGTGCCTCCAGCGCACTGACGTTAATATTTTTTAGGGAAGTTAGCTCTTTTCTAACCTCCCTATCTTTTTCATCATCGAAAGTATCATCGCTCATTATTTTCCTACAATTTCTTTTATTATTTTTCTATGCCTCGGCGATGCTTCTTTTAAATTTAAGTTAGCTTTAACAAAAGCATCATGAACAGCAACGCGCTTTTTGACTGAGCATAATTCTGGTTTTAGATAATCATTATATTCATGATTCCAGAAATAGGCTAGTCCCATATAATGATCACCGCCAACATAGTCTCGATCTTGTTTTATAAGATCATTATACATGTCTTGCGAAAGAAGTAGTTCATGAACATCTTTCTTCGCGGCTTGAACTTCCATCCGATAATGTGCTTCAACTTTTTCGATGAAGTTCATCTTCTCTCCCAGAGACTCCGCACTTCAGGGCGGGGAGACAGGCGATCAGGAGCATAAAATACCTCTACATTTCTGTGTTGATAACCTACTAATATATTATTTTTAAACTTAGCGTATTTAGATTTTCCAGCCTCTGTAAACTACAGGTATTCTCTTTTTGAAATCTTTTTCTCTCATAACTCTTTCTTTTAAGTGGGATAACCAAATCTTAAATAAAGATTAAACTTACTTAGATGTTGAGGCATCCTAGTAATCCCTCCGAGATTGGCATCTTCAACACTTTAGAACTAGGGAAGTATTCTAACGATGTTTACTGAAGATATACCTGCTACTTACATTTTTAACCTCCTTGTAAGTTCTCTAATCAATATACTCAAGAACACTTGAACCTAAAGTAGCTTTTGACTACTTCAAGCTCCGCCCTTTAGGGCGGGGTTATTGACGCTCATGACCTTCTTTATGGCGCGTTGGCGCGGATAGTTTACCTTCATCTTCTCTGGGGATTGTACTTTCAAACTTCAGCGGTCTTTTTCGTACTGCATTTGTCACTAGCTTCAATACCCACATCAGCGGGAGGGCAGCAAGGATAGGTTTGAGTAGGTTTTTAAGAGTAACTAAAAATGTCTTAAGATCCCACACTTTATGATATCCCTGCTGATTTGCCAGATTCAAAAAATGCTGCGAATCCATCTTAATGAACTTACCGCGAGTTTTGTAAGTCACTTCTCGTTCAGTAGGACGTACTCGCACGATTTCAATTTCAGATCCACCAGCTTTTAGTTTAAGACCAGGAAGCAATTCTTTTAAGGTAAGTTTCGTTCCGCTAAAAAACCCAGCTTGTACTCCTCCACCCTTACTTGCCGACTTAATCAGATCGAGCGGCGAGAGATGGGGAAATCCTACAGCCCGAACATGAGCATCGGCTATCAAAAGAGCCTGAAGGGGTGTCTGGGGATTAAGCAAAGTTATACCTTCGCCATAGTATTGTACGATTACCACGGTATTGTTTCCTTGCCTTAGTATCGTTAGTCTATGTATTGAACAAGCTTATCTAGTTCTGCTTCGTCATAACCATAGGCTTTACGATAATATTCCTTCAGAGCATCTTTGTTGAAAGTCTTCATTTCTTCGGCAGCCTGAACTAAGCCAAGAAGGTTAGTTGAATTAACTGTTACTTGGCTACCGTCTTTGAAACGAATATGCGCTCCTGTGTCACTAAGACCTAGTATTTCACCAGTTTGGATCTTGCCGCCATGCGAGCATTTTACGAGATCGCCATTGGAATAAATATCAGTGCCACGAGAGTTTTCAACGCGAGCAAGAGTAAGACTAGAACGACCAGAGTAAGTTCTAAAGGCGTTTGCTTTGCTGCGTTCGCTCAGAATCTTCTCAATATCGTCCTTCTCAACTCTTTCTATATAGATACTATCGTTATCACTCTTAGCTACTGCCCAAGTATCTGACATGTTTTCGCCAAGAAAAACGGTGTTGGCAACGATTGCTTTCATGTTATAGCGTTTTACGTCAGAATATGGGCGTCTAATTGACGGTATATTCACAACGGCACTAATCGCACTAAGTTGTGGATGCGATTTAATTGTCTCGGCATCAACCACCAATCTTGGACGACCGTCATCTTTAGTACGATACAGATGCGTCAGAGTGGCAACTACGTCTTCCTTAGTTGGAACTCCATAACTTTCTGGATCATATTGAACAAGGATCTTGGCGGACTTGCCATCTTCATCTAGTATCCTGTAATCTGCCACTACGAAATCTCCTCGAAACGGAGTTTTCTTAGACAGTTTTTGCCCAAGCCGCGAAGCTAGGCGTTCTGCAATCGAACTATACATTTTTATTTCCCCCATCTTGTTATGCCATTTTGGCACCTATAGTCAAATTAATGACTTCCATACTATCTAATCTTATTCATCAATTTTTTCACTGAAAATTGATAACCTAGCTATCAATAATCACAGACTTCTAACTTTCCGATAGAAAATCTTATCCAGTTTTTTATTTTAATGGGGTAGTACCAAATACCCAGCGGGTAAGATGAGTAGTGAAGATTAGTCTAGAACGCTGACCATGGGGGAATGGGAGATTTTTTGCCATGTCGGCAAAGTCTACTTCAAGGATTTGCATTAGAGCTAAAAGTGGTGGGGGAGATTCCTGCCAGCAAGACCAAGAGCAGTAGCCATAGCCTGGGGGTAGTGCGCCATTTTTGGGAAGCCAAAGATTGTCGCTAGGGATGCCGCAGACGCAGCATTGGCGGTAGGGAACGGGGGAGTGCTGACGTTTAGCTAGGGAAACGGTGGTATCATGTGCCATAATCGAGAACAGAGACATGTAAAAAATACGTTTTGCTTCTACTTCTTCTGGCAGCTTTAAGTCTAGCAGCAGTCTAGCTATATGCTCTCGAAAAGAGAGCGGTAAGATCCCATACTCCACTTGTTCTAAGTCATCGAGTTTATATGGGTTGTGCCCTGTTGCTTTAACGTAGTTAAGAAAACACCGACGATAAGCGCGACCTAGCGGAATATTTGCTAAATTAAATGAGCAAGATTCCACTTCACAAGATCGACCACTCGGTAACGGAACGCCAGCATATGGACAAATAAACGATGAATCAGTAACCAAAATCAAATCTCCAGTCTAGGTGGTGAGCCATTGGCTGAGTACATGATTAGTATTTACAAGTTAAAATCAAAAATAGATAAAAATTAATACAAATTGTTGACTAGTTCATTATGGCGTGAAGGTTAGAATTTGTTCTGGGGTTTGGGGAACGCCATCTTTTGTGACAATTACCAAATTTTTTCTCATAAAATCAATCAATAGCGATAGTGTTCGGGCTGCATGGTAGGGATCTTCAGATCCTAGAAGGGTGAAATCATGATTCTCAAAAACTATGGGAAAGCTATCTGATACGTTTAAAATTTTATTGTTAGTCCCCGAATCCCCCACTGGAGCGGTAGAATTACGCAAAAAGTTATAAAACATTGGCGGCTGACTGACTGCGCCAATAACAATCTGCACATGCTTCATATCAAGCCCAGCAAATAACGGGTTGGTATCATTTATTGCGATAACGACTGGCATGGGTTTGACCCCCCTTTATTTGTTCACTAAGATTAAATTTAAGAGAAGGATTTCCTTTTCTTCACTTAATCTTAGAGAACGCTAAATGGCATTGAGAGAAATCAGAGCGCGAGCAATGCACCATACTCAACCGCGTTGGGGGGATCCTACCCAAAGCCGGTCGTATGGTGATCCGACTGATATGATCCGAGACGCGCACCACCGTCTCGCGAAGGAGCAATTGATTCCACAGATCGCCGCACGAACGCGAAATGCAATCGCTGTGGATCGAAGGGAAGTGTTTTTCTACCAAAGGCTTCGAGAAGGAAGAAGATGTGTTTGCTGGTCATCGGGGGAAGCATCTCCACATGCCCAGTGTCCTGTTTGTTTAGCAACTGGTTTTTCAGGCGGCTACTTGAAGTGGGGTACAGACTTATATCATTTTGAACCGTCTAGACAATGGTTTGGAATTAATACTGTCTTGACACCGTTACTTGGTGTCCCCTTGTGGTTTACCTTAGAGAACAAAGCAACATCTGGGTATGTCGAATGGGATCAGGAGATGAAGCAGTCCAGTTATTATGGCGTAGATAGCTGGGGGATGGACTATAGGCAGGGGAAAGGGAAGATTACTTTTTTATTCAAACTGGATGGAACAGATCCCGATTTTATTCCATTCACCGAAGATGGGTTACGCCAACGTGTCTTAGTGGCTAATGGCGGTCGATTTCGTTTTAGGATCTTGATGACAAGACCTACTTCAGAAGATAATCCGCCAATTTTTTTACATTTTTGGTTTCGGACGCTAACTGAAAATTCTGAAGCACCTGTTCTCTATGTGGATGTTCCACGAAAGAATGAAAGCAATGTGTTAGCTGAGTATGGCGTTTTGGAAACATTTAACCAGATTCAATTCGCATTTCCAGCGGATAAGATTCAAAGAATCAATCTCGAAGATTTAATAGTGAAGCTTGAAGACATGACTAGGTGGAAAGTAATTGAGCAATCACCCAATGATCCGCTTAATATTCTGACAAGTATCGATGTTCAAGCCAGGAAAGTTTTTAAGGATGAAGCAATGATGTACGTGCCTTTATGAATTAGGTACAAACTTTTAGGGGGAGAGGTTCATGACTTTGTATATTGATAGTTTAGTATCAGAAGGTTTACTCGATCACAAATCACATAGAACGCAGACATTGATCACAACTGTATCAGCAGGAACGGTTACACTTACCGTTAGTTCAGAAGAAATTCAGATACTACAGGGAAGCATTTCCGGCCAGATTATGAAGCTGCCAAGTGGACTAACTTTAACACAAGGCTATCAATATCAGTTTAATAATGACTCCACACAAAATGTAACAATTCAAGATGGAAGTGGTGCTTCTATTTTATTGTTAGCGCCTACTTACCGTGCCTTCTTTGTTTTAACTGATGCTACTAGTATTGCTGGTGCATGGTCTATTTTCACTGTTCCTAAAACACCAGCAACAACCGAGCAGTTTTTAGTGACGTATCCAGGTACTGGTTTAACGGTTAACTACACGGGTGGTAATGTACACTTTAATGCTACTTTTTACAATGTAGCGGGTGGCGCAATTGCGTTACCTGATAGTACAACGAATGGATGGATTTATGTTACTACGTCAGGTGTTGTGGCAGCGACAGCTTCGCTTCCATCTAGCACAGGTACAGTAGGAGTTGTTCCTCTTTATAAATTTACTACTACTGGTGGTGCGGTTACTCAGTTAGTTGATGAACGTCAGGATGACGAAAGTAATCTTGTTTGGGGTACAATAGGTCAGATATCTAGTATCACATATAATGGTTCCACAGCGGCAGGTACATTAGATGTTTATGCTCGTGCTGATCATGTCCACGGTGCTAACCTTCCTCTGTATGCCGCAGGATCAGTAGCTGCGGGATCTTTTAGTGGACCAGGAAATCTAACTGCGGCAGTAACTCTTAGCCCTGCATTTCCCAGCACTAATTATGCGGTAACTGTAACAGGTACAGATGGCAGATCGTGGGTAGTTACTAATATAGCAACTACAGGATTCATAATTAATGCGCAGGCGAAGGCTGCGTTATCAGGACCGTGTTTCTGGCAGGCAATTTTAAATGGGCAGTCAAGCTAATTGGATACTTTATGACTACTACACTTGAAATCATGCATAAGATGTTTCGCGAGCAGCATCGTCAGTTGATTGAAGAACAAAAGCGGCTACTGGACGACTATAAACAGTATTTCAGTGGGGTACTCACGCAGATGGAAGAAGAAGAAGCAAAAAAATTAATTCCTCCACCTGCTCCCCCTAAACAAGAAGACATGAGTAAGGAGATTACTGAGATTGGGATTATGCTTGATACTGCTATTAAGACCTATGGTAAAGAGTTAGCTGACATTCTTATTCAGCTAACCGAAAAGCATCGTAAGAAAGCGGAAGCTAGTTCAAAAGAAATAAGTGAGATTAGTTAATAATACTACAATCACTTATAAGTACAAACATGACTAAATAAGGAAAAGACAATGACAAAGACTTTTAACAACAATGTCCGTAAAACGGGTTTTCAAACCGCTGTTGTGGGTGTAGGAAATTTTACAGTAAATCTTACTTTCTGCCCAGATTATTTGAAAGCAAAATTTGCAACACAAGGAACAGTAGGTAAAGAACATGATGGTAAAGCATCGACTACTGATTTCATTTATTGGGAATTGGCTGCGCTTACCCCAACCACTTTTGTTTTCACTGTTCACTATTCTTGTGTAAAATCAAGAGACATTCAGTGGGTTGCTACGCAGTTACCGAAAGATGCCGAGATCATCGCGCACTAATTTTGACTTCATCCCCCAAGGACTTTTTCTTGCAAAAGAAACCCAAGGGGGTTTTTATTTAGTTTAGGATTAGCATGCCATACACTGAACGATTAAAATCAGTTTTAAAAAAGCATGACGACAAGGATTTCCCCCCTGACGAACGCAAAACCAATAAGGAGAGTGGACCTGCCGGTCCCCTTAATATTGACAAAGCGCGAGATTGGGAAGTGACTTGGGATAAAGGTCGCGCTATACTCTTAAAAACACCGAGAATCCCTACGCCAGAAGGCGAGGATATGCCAAAGAAGCAAGATTTCAGGCCAGAATTAGATTGGGATCGCGGAGGCTCTAATACAGGACCATTACCAGAAGATCCAAATGGACCGATAGATAAACTTAAATATTATCCAAAAGATAGAAAAATAACTGAGGAAAATATGTCAATTTCTTATGTAAATCGCCTAGCTGCCGTTTTGTCGGCGGCAGCAGTACCACTGACGTTTAAAGATGTTTTAAGAATGGTTAAGCAGCTATTCCCCGAACTCAAAATGCAATTCCCTAAGCCGCCTACCTATGTGTGGAATCCTAAGCCGCCAGAAGGACCAGCAGCTAAAGAAGGGGAAGAAAAAGATGAAGATGAGGATGAAGAAAATACTGCAAAATTAAATCCACAAAAAATTAAAGATAAGCTGAAAGTAAAATTGCCGCAGCTTAAGTGGACGCTTAGAATGTCGGATGGCGTGGAAGAATCTGAACTAGGCTTTACTAATGATTCAACTGCAATGTTTGAGATCGGCGCAAAGGCAAACCACCTAACTCTTACTTACTATGAACCGCCAAAACAAAAAGGACCAGCAATTAAGTATGATGATTCAGATGCGGAAGACATAGAAGATGAAGAAACCCCGTCCTGATTGGTGATGCATGGCTACTAAAAAGACCGATGATAATACTCCCATTGATAATTTTGATCCGCTTAAATTGATTGAAGATTCGATCAATTCAGGCTTTGATCCCTCGATGGCTACTGAAATTGATGAGAGGGACTTAAATTGGTGTCCCAACGTCTTCTCTTGGATAACTGATCCTGACTATCTAGGCATCACCACAATCTATCCTACGCAGCTTCAGGTGCTACTTAGACTTATGGGGGATGTTTGTCCGTATTGCTCCGATTGGCAGTTCTATGTGAAGGATTTTGATGTCACTGAGAGCATAGGAAATATTCAGGATAAAATTCAGCTTTTAAACTTCGGTAAATGCCCGAAGTGCGGCAAAACAAGGTATGATCACTACAGTGAGGGATTGTGGCTTTTTCCTAATGAAATCGACCTGTTATGGGGTATGAGATGCAGTCGTTTTGACTCACTTGTGTATACGGATAAAGGGTTAATTCAATTAAAGGACATAAAGGTAGGAGATACCTTAACGCATGGAATGGTGGATAAAAAATTCGATTCAGGTATCTTATCTTCTCTTTTGCTTACCACAGATTTTAATTGGACGCTTACGGGGGCTAAAGAGTCTCATATTATTCCTATTTTGAACGCAGATTTGGAATTAGAATATAAACCAATTAACGATTGTCAAATTGGCGACTATGCTATTCTCCACTCCCCACAGTTATGGCCAAAATCTATCCTGCAATTAACACCATTTATGCGGGAAAAAAATCACGGATCTGAGAAATCATTTAATTTTCCGGTTGAAGTTACCCCAGAGTTAGCAAGATTTATGGGATATCTTGTATCTAATGGGAATTATACTTCATCTGGTCATTTGGAGATTGCGTCAAGTGACATAGAAACTGATGCTGATATACGAAGATGCTTTTTATCTGTCTTTGGTGAGGAACCTACAGTTAGCGCGTATCAGCATACGGATCGAAAGCTAATGATAAACGGTATTGCGATTACGGAATGGTTATCGCATCTAGGGATGACAGATAAGACAGCATATACTAAGGATAAAGTTATTCCCGATTTTATCCTCCAATCTCCTAAAGAAATTGTATGTGAGTTTCTTGCTGGTTTGTTTGAAGGTGATGGTGGGATTTATGTTGAAACCGTAGATAAAAGAAAAAAGGTTTTACTATACTACACTTCTGCGTCAAAAGTGCTTACAGAACAAGTACGGCTTCTTCTTTTGAATATGGGTATCGTAACCAATCTCTCCAAATTTGTTTCAACCGGATTTGGCAAGGCAAATACTTATATTGGGGATGTTAATCAAGAGGAAGATACCAACATTAGCTATAGTTACCGCCTAGCGACTAAATGTTCTAAGTTTATTGAAATTTTTAAAGACAATGTGCGTTTGGTATCTAAAGATAAACTGGATGCTCTCACGCAGTTAAGTAAGAAGGGCAGAGTACGTTATCATACCCCCATCGGCGATTTCCAACTAGGCACAAAACGATGCCCAGAAAAAGTAACAGCACTAGCAAAGCAAGGATATTTTTTCGTTAAAATTAAAGATATAAAAGATGGTCCTGACTTACCAATGATGGATGTTCATATCCCAGGAACTAACATTTACACGGCAGATGGGTTTGTTCATCACAATTCTGGTAAAAGTGCTATCGTTGGTATCCTAAGTTCTTACCATCTTCATCGCATGCTTAAGATATCAGATCCTGCCTCCTATTACCGCTTACTTAAAGGCTCCTTGCTCGTTATGCGTTTTGTTGCACTAACAGCAGGGCAAGCAAATGAATCGATCTGGCATCAATTTACGCGCTCTGTAGAAACCTGCGCATGGTTTGGGCAGTACCATGACTTTCTGCGGCACCATGAGAAGCGACTAGGGGTTGAACTTAATAAGTGGCTTACTCAGTCGTTCGGTTATGTGCATAAGAAGATCACTGGTTATTATATTGGAGCATCTATTGATACTTCGCGTGGTAGAACGGCTATCGGTAGCTTTTTTGATGAGATTGGTTGGTGGCTGGGACATGATCAAAGTAAACGCGCCAACCCTCATGAAACTTATCAAGCATATCAAAAAGCAAGTCGAACAATTCGCAACGCAGCGGCATCTCGATTCACCGCAGGTCAGTATGACGTTCCCACTGCCCTAATCGCATGCGCATCATCAACGTCATCAAAAACTGATTATATGATGCATTTAATAAAGCTAGCTAAAAGAGACGGTAAAAGGGTAGCGTCACATAAAGCATCTTGGGAGGTTAATCCTGAATTTGCAGCTAACCCAGATGAGTTAAAAGTTGAACGCGAAGCCAATTTCAAAACCTACCTTCGCGACTACGGATCTATTCCACCGTTTGCTGATAGCCCTTTCTTTGATAATGAGGAAGCTGTTATCAGATTGGCGCAGTTACCCATTCCAGATTGGAAAGTAACGACAGAAAAGGGAGAAGTTGGTTATTATTTAAGCGCAGAAAAAGTAGAAAAAAATACCACTATTCCCTACTGTCTAGCAATCGATCTTGGACATACCCATTGTGGTTATGCGGCTACGCTGCTTAAATTAAAAGAAACAGACTTTTCTACTGTTCAGGTAGCTGGTCTTTTTGCGATCTACCCCAACAAGAAGCGTGGGGAAGGGGTAGATATGTCAAAATCGTTCATTTATTTTATTAAACGCCTGTGTGATATCCTTCCCATCAGATTAATTGTGTATGACCAGTGGCAATCTAAAAGTCAGATTCAGGAGTTGTTGGGACTGAGAATAGCTGCGAAGCAGTATTCGCTCTCATACCAGAATTTTTCTTTTTTTAGAACGCAGGTGCTTCAGGCAAAGTTAGAGTACCCTGAGACTGAAATACCAATTGGTGATATCGATAAATCTCCCGATAGTCATCAAGAAATTCTTTATACTAGACCATACCTTCATTTTCTTTGGCAGATGTTAAGTGTTTCTGAAACGGGAAAGAAAATAGGTAAGGGGGATGGTCATGATGACTTATTTAGAGCAGTGGTGTTAGGTTGCACGTTTTTGTGGGATGATGACTATAGGCGTGAGTTTGAATATAAAGCAGGAATGTTACTGGGAGAGAGAAGGTTAGGCAGGGGAAGGCTCGCGCTGGCTGGTGGTGGGCTAGGTACTGGTCAGATGTTTAATACAGTTACCAGTGGGTACAATACATCGTTGGTTACTCCACAGGGAAGCCAGCGAGCAATCGGTGCTATTACGTCAAAGAATAAGGGAACACCGCAATGATTAGTTTAGAAGATACCATAAAAGAAGTTAATACCAAACGACCTGATCTAGACCGAAACATGGTTAGAGCAGTTGCAACTGATATCTTTTATAGCGGAGAAGATCCGACTACTGTTCTTGCCAGCGATTCGACACTCGATAGATTAATTACTGGGTACAAGAGTAGACAAGCTGCCGCAGGAGCGCAAAGTGTGGCAGCTAATGATCCTACCATTTGTCCTGTTTGCAAACTTCCGCTTAAACCTGTAAAGTTGGCTAATGATCGCAAAGCAGTTTTTTGTGCAAAACATTTTGTAGTATTCCCTATTCCCCCTTCCAAAGAAGGTAAATAATATGGATTTTATAAGTAAAGTAGAGGCTGCATATCAGGTAGTTGAAGCCGACATTACAGTGCCATTGAAACCAATAAAGTTAAATTTTAAGCAAGCAGAGCCGAAGTCAAAAAAAGCAAAAGCACCTAGATCCCCATCAACAGTTGATCCCAAATTTGCTGAAGGAGAACAAGGTGGAGAAAAAGTAGGATTTGCTGATTTAACTCAGACCAGAAAGCTGACTGATTTTATTAAACAGGAATTACAACTTACCGATCCATTTAATTTTACAAACGAGACTTGGACAAGATTTACTAAGAAGGTAGCTCCCCCGCTGTTAGTTGCATTGCTTCTCGATATGCGTGTTGTTCCTAAAGCAAGAAGGGCTGAATTTACTAGGTATTTAACGCGAAGACTTAGAACACTGTCACAAACGTAATAATGGCGTACTATGCATAAATTGACACATGAATATGTTGCTTCCGAATACTCAAAACGTAAAATACGTTTGCTGTCCCCGTATATTCATTCCGGCATTAAGGATCGCTTGGAATGCATGACTTGTGGGCATAGATGGGAAGCGATCTACTTGAAAAATGGTTACGGATGTCCAAAGTGTGCAATTCAGGGTAGGAATTCTAAAAATCGCAAGTCAGCCTTAGACGCTATTGAGACCAAATCAATTATTAATCGGGACCAAATAAAACGTGAGTTATGTTTAAAACACGGTATTCATCTCATTGAAATCCCATTTTGGGAAAAAGATATTAAAAAATTGCTACAATCTCATGCGAACTTATTGGGAGCGCAGAATGGGTTACTTTAATTTCAAACGACCAGCATTAGGTTCCTACTTAGACCGTAGGAATCCTCCTTATATGTCTAGAAATAGGGCATTAGGGAGTTGGAAGGGAAAAGAGAGTATCATAGCTACTAATCCCACTGGGGCTATGGGCGGTGGTTTTAATCATGAGAGATTTAATTCTCAGAAGGCCAGGATTGAAGAGGGATCGATCATTGAGGATTGGATCCCCAGACAGCCCACTATGTTACATTTGTTACTACGTCGAATATACATGCGTGATAATGTGGCGGGGTCTGTTATCGATATTTACAGCACTTTGCCTTGGGGTAAACTTTACGAATTGATTGGGATTGATGATCCTAAAATTTCCCAGATGTATCATGATATGATTGAATCCTTGAATATCTGGGGAGATCTTCCGATTATTTCGCGAGAGTTTTTGATCATAGGTAGAATGATTGCATCGCTGCCGTTTAATGAAACGACAGGATTATGGGATGCGATGGTTCCTATCGATCCCGACCAAGCCAAAATAACACCCATGCCATTCTCTAGCACCAAACCTCTTGTTGATGTTCTATCATCTCCCGGCTGGCGAGAGTTTGCTCGTAGTGTTGATCCGCGAGTGGTTGAATTAAAAGAGAGCATGAATAAGGATCTGTTAGCTATTTTCCAAAACTCATCTGGTTATTTCCCGCTAGAGCCAATGAATACTTTATTTTTGGCGCGAAGGGTTAACCAATATGACCATATTGGCACCTCTTTCTTTACTCGGATTCTTCCTGCATGGGCTTACGAAACTGCTCTGTGGGATGCATCATTAACTGGTGTGCGTAGAAGAAATCGTTCGATTCTTTTGGTGACTGCGGGGATTGAAGAAACTTGGGAAGCAAATGATGGGGAGCTATCTGCACTTACCCAAATATTCATGCAAGCTGATGAAGATCCCACTGGAGCCGTCATTGCCGTTCGTAATGGAGTGGAGTTAAGTGAAGTTCGGGATCCAACTGCTATTTGGGGAATATCTCAAGAGTTTGAATTTCTAAGTACGCTTAAGATGCGAGCATTAGGTGTTTCTGAAGCTTATTTATCTGGGGATGCAAACGTAAGTAATATGGAAACGGCGCGAACATCGCTTGGTAAAGCAGTCGCAGCATTTAGGGATAATATGCTTCGAGATATCTTTGCCAAGCAACTATTTCCTGCCTTTGCTCGAATCCATAATTTTCAAAAAAGAACACAGGCGCAGTTAAGCCATCGTATTCGCATTGAGCCGGGACGTATTGCTAGGATTGCTGAGTACGACCGTAGGATGAGAGAATGCGAAAGATTATCGCCTTGGGGTTTCCCTGTAGTCACAGCAAAGCAAGCATTAGATGTACCCTTAGAAGCATTGATTATGCCAAGGCTTATTACTGAAGATACCTTAAGACCGGAACAAGACACCGCATACATGGACTTGTTGGACAAACTGAAAGAAAATGGTGTTCCTATTCCGCTTCGCATTTGGGCATCGTCGGCTGGTTATGATCTTGATAAAGCGATGGCTATGATGGAAGAAGATATTCTTATTAAAAAACGCCTATACCAACTTGGTACTGGTGAAGGGGGAGCATCGTCTGATCTAGGCGCAGGCGGTGGCGGTGGTGAAGATTTATTTGGTGGGGGAGCAGGTGAAGAGGGTGGTGGTGGTGGAGCAGCTACGCCAGAAAAGGGTGGTGCTGGCGGTAAAGGTGCTAAAGATATGTTTAAAGGCGCAGGTGAAGAGGGCGCATCAAATCGACCAGGATCATCAGCTACGCTTCCGCCAAAATGGGGTTTTACTTCAGCAGAAGTAGGCGCAGCGTCAAGATTACCTCAAAAAGCATATACGAAGTCTACTGAGCAAGTAGAAGCTACTTTGACTGAATTTCGTAAAGGGCATGATCCTTACGTCAAACTACTTACTACGATAGCACCTAACCTACTTGTTGACCTTCGCGTCCCTGCCGGTCGAGAACTAATGCCTTACATCGAGCCATAACAATCAGATTAAGTACATGGAGATTTATATGATAGAGACTAAAACTCATTTTAAAGAACAGCGGGTAACTTCCGATTTAAAAGTATTGCCTGGAAATGGCTCTGTAGTTGTGGATGTACCGTTTGTTCCTGATTATATTAAAGTCAAATTTTTAGACACACAGCTTCGTCAAGCGCAGCAAGATACGATAAGCTACAGTTTATTGTTTACAGGTACTGCAACTATTCCAGCGTATCAGCTTACCGTTAACTGGTCAGTGGGCAACGGTCAAGCGCGGAGACTTCGATACACAGCAGCAAAATTATCATCGTTCCATAACGGAGTAAAATAAGTAATGATGTATTTGGATCGGCTTGCTGAAATTTTAGGTGCAAAGCGTACTCCTACTGAGAAGAAGCAGGATGAGCGTACTTTGAAGCGTCTGTTTGAAGAAAAGAAAGCTAAAGATGAGATGCGAAAAGAACGAGAAGGAGATAAAGCAACGGAACAAGAGCAGCCAAAAGCCGATGACGCAACAGATACTCCCACTTCCAACCCCGATGAGAAATCTGGTGATGAGAAGTCGCTAAAAAATATTGTGGATAAGATCAAAGCGATGAAGAAACCTGCGATCTTTTTAATCAATATCAACCTTACTCTCATGGATGATAGCGATGAAGGAAAAAAAGTAGCGAAGGAAAGTTATCAGGACTTTATTAAAGATGACGCTGTAAGTGATATTTTAAATTCCATTATCCCCTTAACGACTAAAAAAGGTATTTATAGTTGGATTTGTGATGCAAAACAGCTAAATGACTTGAAAAATACTGCATTTGCTTACAATTTAGTGCATTTTCCTGATCATAATAACCAAAATACTGCAATAGAAGATTTGACGGACGCAGAGCCGTTTAAAAAAATGGATTTAGATTTGGAAGGGGTAGAAAACCAGAGCGAATTAAGACAGATTTTACATGAGGCTTGGAAGCCGATTGCTGAAGAGATTAAGAAAACACAGCCAAAAGAAAAAGAAAAACCCAAGGAAGAAGGTAAAGAGGAACCTAAAGAAGAAGAAGAAGAAAAACCCAAGGAAGAAGGCAAAGAAGAAGAAGAAGAAAAGGAGCCTAAAGAAGAAGAAGAAGAAGAAAAACCCAAGGAAGAAGGCAAAGAAGATGAAGATGAACTTAACATTGAAGATGCGCCTAAAATCAATGTAGGACGTTTTCGTTCACTTCAAGATCCGCATATTTTCATTCTTGACCCGCGTGGTAAGGTTAGTGGATATAGTGATTTTCTTGGGCCGGATAAGCCTGGAGAAACTGAAAAAGCATCTAAGGCATTATCAAAGGCAATTAAATTTTTGGTGTCTAAAAAATTAGGAGAAACGGTAGGAGAAGGTAAAACATATCCTGTTATCGTCTATTTTTTAAGTGGTAAAACTGCTAATGATTTAAGAACAGAATTAACAAAAATAGCACCGAATTATGTATTAGGAGCAATTGATAAAGACCTTTTTGATGCTGAAGATCCTTTTACTAATTTAAAGGTAGATGGTAAAGAGATCACTACAATTAAGGATATACCAGTATTACTTGGGGAGATGAATAGAGTCTGGATGGCGTCTACGTCAGAATCTTCTGGAAATCCTATGCCAGCTATCCAGGCTAATACGTCTATTCCGTTAGACTTTTTTAGATTTGTCAGTAAAGTACAGAGACCTATTCAGTTATATCTTGGTGGTCATCCTGAAGGCGTTGGCTATGAGGGTACTATTTATGTACTAGTTTCTGAGCAAGAATCTAATAATTTTATTAAATTGATTAGGCATTTTAAAATGCCATCTTTGTTTTATGATCGCATGTCTGCCAACTCAGATATTGATGCTGCATTTAAAACTATGAATCCAGAAGAAGTAACGCCAGCCAATGTTTTAGTATTGATTGGCGCTAAAGCATTTAATCCTAAAGAAATAGTAAAAATTACGGATGAGGAATTACTTAAGAGTATCCCAAAGGAAAAGCAACAAAAAATTACGCAATTAGATGCCCTCCATATGTTTGCGCGAGAAAAATTGGGAAACATCACAAAGAATCCTGGGACGTTTATTAGGGGTAAGTACATGATTGGTACACATATAGCGCAGTTTAATGCCGACATGACTATATGTTTTCTGTGGGGATCGCATACTAAGCATGTAAAGATTGATCCGAAAGAGACATTGAAACAATTGCCCTTTGTGAAGCAAGTTATAACGAGTTACTTGTAACCTGCCATATAGGTAGAAACCAATGACAAAAGTTTTAAATCAACTACTATATTCATCGGTGGTCTTTGGTGATGAGCTACCTGGAGCTACCCTTCAGCTTTCATCTACCAGTAGCGGGACAAAAGGACCAATCCAATTTGTCGGTACAAATTTTGATTTCATCACTGGTACGCAGATTGGTAGACTGACGCATACAAACACCGCCACTCGCATTTATAATTTGCCAGATTACTCTGGGCAGGTTTTAATCTCTGGCCTATTCACCGCTGCGAATCAGATGCTCTACTCATCCGCTGCGGGTGTTTATGCGATGCTGCCGAATACCCCAGGCGGTGCATTAGTGACTGATGTAAGTGGTGCCATCTCATGGGGGACAGGTACTAATGGGCAAGTTCTAACGATGGTGACTGGTGCGCCAGTTTTTACCGATCTTCCTGATAACGGTTTTATCAACACATCCCCCATCGCTAATCAGATAGCCTATTATGCTACGGTAGGAAATGCGCTTAGTCCACTAACTACAGTTGCATCGAGAAGTTTACTTACTTCTGCACTCGGAGTATTGACTTGGTCATTAATTACTGCGCCATATTTACAGGCATCTGGTGGTGTTCCTCTTGGTAATGGAACAGCTACTCAAGTCTTGACGGCAGTGGGTGATGGGACGTTTGCTTGGACAAACGCCAACCCTTCGGTTATTACCGCAGGCAATCAGTATCGACTTCCCTACTACTCGGCTACGACGCCAGGAACAGTGATAGCATCTTCTACCTTCATCTCTACCGATGAAACCTTTCGCGCCTTATCACTACTTAACCATGGATCACTTCGCTTTTATGAGGTGACGGTTAATGGTAGCAATTATCTTGAATTCAAAGCACCGCTATCTTTTGGACCTTCGGTAAGTTGGGTACTCCCAGCAACTGATGGTGTTCCTGGCGCATTACTTCAAACAGATGGTTTTGGTAACTTAACCTTTGCTTTCATCGATCATGGGACAGTTAATGCTGGTTTGATTAATCAGATCGCTTATTATGCGGCATCTGGTAATAAAGTATCTGGTCTTGTGACAACACCGTCTACTGTTTTAGGTGCATCAGCCCTTGGTGTTCCCACTTGGTTATTGATTCAAGAAGCGTACTTATCTACGACAGGAAATGTTGCGCTTGGAGCAGGAACACTTAATCAAGTTTTGGTGAGTGATGGTGCGACTAATTTCTTATGGGCAAATGCGGTAGACATTACTGGTCAAGTTCTTTCTGGCATAGCTAACTATCTTGCTTATTATCCATCAACAGGAACAAAAGTTGATGATACTGGTTTTCTGTCGATTGATAATTCGTTAAATATTTTAAATCTACTTGCGGGCGCGAGCTTGCGTATATTCCCAGCAGTTGGAACTAATTATCTGGGATTCCAATCACCACCCTTGGCTGCGACTACTTCTTGGATGCTTCCAGCCGCTGATGGTTCTTCAGGTTATGCACTCTCTACTGATGGTGCTGGTAACCTTAGTTTCATTCAAGTAGGTCGTGGTGTTGTTCATACTGGAACAGCACTCACATTGGCATACTACCAAGCCGCGACAAATGAAGTCTATCCTTGGACTAATACACCAAGTCGAGCGGCACTTACTACAGCACTTAACGCTATTACTTGGGGATTAATCACTACTGAATATCTGAGTGGTACAGGAAATGTACCACTAGGTGTTGGTACGCCAAATTATGCTCTAACACCGGATGGATTTGGATCATTTGTTTGGGTAGATATGGTGACGGTTGTTGGTAAAGTTAATACCGCAGCAGCAAACGATCTTGCTTTTTATGCCTTTGCTGGCGATCAAGTGTATGGATCATTGTGGTTAAAAAACGATGAATCATTACAGTTACTTCAATTAATGAGTGGTGGCGGTCTTAGTATTTATAACACATTGAACACCGCTTATGCCACATTGCTCGCTGCTCCTTCTATGGTCTCTAACGTCACTTGGTACCTGCCATTAACTGATGCAACATTGGCAGGGCAAGCGCTAGTCAGTAATGCGCTAGGACAGTTAAGCTTTACTGACTTAGTAGATCCTGGTGTTCAAAATGCCGTTGCGACATACCAGAACTCAACGGCTAGGCGGGTTTCCCCATCAATAAACTTTTTTAATCCAGCGACAGGTTTACTACTTAAAGGCGCAACCTTCATCATGACAGGTGATAGTGTCATTCCTACCGTTGTTACTTTGAAAGGTGGGGATAATGCGGGTGGTGCTGGTGCAAATCTTTATCTTGCTGGTGGTGTGGGATCGACTACCGCTGGCTCCACTATTATTGGTGCGGGAACAAATAACTACTTATCAATTGATGCTGGCGGTTGGGTATCTATTCTAGGTAACGCATCTATGCGCTTGTATGGAACAGGCGCAACTTATGTTGGTTTCAAAGCACCAACTAGTGTTCCATCTTCTTTGATTTGGACACTACCTGCGGCAGATGGCGCGGTTGGACAATTTTTGTGGACGGATGGCGCTGGTAATCTTAGCTGGGTTACCAATCGAATTCATACTGGGGTTTTAAACGCAATTCCTTATTACTCAGCCTTGAATGAGCTTAGTGCCAGCGCATTACTGATTCCAGTCGGTTTACCGCCTACAGATGGCAACACATTACTGGTGGACAAAACCACAGGTCAGCTTTCCTATGCGATTACTGTCCAGCCGCTGGCTACCGCAGGTGAAATTGCAGTTTATACTGCGCCACAGACAGTTGGATATTATGCCAACCTGACTTGGGATAATATCAACAAATTAATTAAGGTTGGCAGTGGTGGTGGACTAGTTATTTTTGAAGCGACAAATACCTATTCCACTAAAATCATAGCATCGCCAAGTTTGACGGCATCAATTGAACTAACTTTACCGCCAAGTCTTCCAGCGGCAGGTGGCTACGTTCTTAGTGGGGAAACGAATGGTACACTATCTTTTGTGCCGCCATCCAGTGATACTCGGTGGGAAAAACGCGGTGTGATTACACTAACACCTAATACAACATCAGTTACTATTATTTATGACACACCATACACACAAGCGCCAACTTGGGTGACCACACAGTGGGTAACATCAGAAGATGGAATTTATCTACCAACCTATGCAGTTGAAAAATCCACAGCGGAAGGTTTTATTGTTCGGTTTTCAACGGCAATACCTGCCACTGGGACGTATAGGCTAAATTGGCAGAGTTATCTAACTTCAGTGGTTTCGAGTGCAACTTCCTTATTTATAGCTGGTGGTGTGAATGGAAGTGGTTACCTAGATTTATTACAGAGCATGTTGGTGGATAACAATACGACTATTGCTCTCGTTGCTACCCTATCGTCTCCGCGTGGCTATACATGTGGTGGTGGATCTTCAATAAAGGGTTATATATTTGGCGGATCTTCTCCCATTCCATTGCCGTTAGGGATAATTACTTCTTATGTGTACGCTACAGCGATATTAACCGATCTCGGCACTACGTTGATAACTGCTCGTAGTGGTGCAGCGGGAGTTGGAACAAGGAGTAAAAGTTATGTGGCAGGAGGTAAAATCCCAGGTGGAGCTTCTTTTAGCTCAATTGAAGGTTTTGATACTAGTTCTGAGACAATTTCTAGCCTTGGATCTACCCTAGCTGCTTTCAGCGTTTCGGCTGGCGCGGCTACATCGGCTACCAAAGGAGCTATTGTCCATAGCGGATTAACTTCAATGGAGATTTTAACCTATGCGACTGAAACTCTTACGCCATCTGCCGCATCCTTTGGAGCTACTGATATTTCAGTGGGAGCAAACGATGCCGCAAACAGTAAAGGTTATTTTGGTAGGGATGCCGGATATGTGTACCTATATGATTTTATCCTTGATACTTTGACAGTATTACCCAACGCTTTAAATTCATCATCGGGGTTATCTTCGGCGGGAAATTCTTTGGATCACGCATATTTTGCAGGATCTTCGCTAGTGGATTCTCTCGACTTTAGCACGGGGACGGTACAAACAGTTACCACATTAACTGGTACTGGTTATCTGTCAGCATCTTGTTCTACGTTCCAATCAAAAGGGCTGTTATGAGTTATGATCGGCTAATGGACACAATACAGAAACTGGAAGCTACAACCCCGATTCGTTCCTTTAAGTTTGGACATACTCCGATGCAGATCGAATATTTCCAAACTGCAAGTCAGCAAGGTGATGAGAAGTGGGAATATTGGCAGCATATTCTTCAACTTAAGGCACTTCACTCTACTCTTTGTGAATTTAAAGTCACTTATAATGAATTAGTTTATGAAGCAAAAGATGCAATGAAGTTTTGGCCGCCATGGACTAGAGAAAAAAGATATCGAAGTCTTGCAAGAATTCAATTTAAGTTGGATACTATCCAAAGAGCTATAGAAGAAAAAACGAGAGAAGTTGATTACCATTTAGAGGTTATTGAACATAGATATTCGCATTTAAAGCAACTCAAGGAAGAGGATATTCTCAAGGATGAGACTTCTTATTGGGCACTTCGATTAGGTCGCCAGTTAGGTGCATCGCACCTTAGTCGGCTTCTTGGTGTTTCAGAAAGTGAATTACTCGCTGTTCTTTCGCTTCCAAGTGAGCAGCAACGTCAAGTATTCGATGGTATGCGACAGATGTTACGAGCAACAAAGCCACTGTTACCACAGAAAAAAGAAGGTAGTCTTGAGTAATCAACCACCTTTAGGTTATACGCTTATTCCACCACCAGGAACGCTTAAGGAAGCGTTTACTGATTATCGGATGGTTGATAAGGCTGTTACCATAGTAAAATCTTCCATTCAAAAATATATCGATTCCTTTCTTAATCCGAAGGGCGTTAATCGGCAATTTTTAACCGCATCAATGTCTCCAGTTGGTCTCCAATTCGTTACAGAATTGACGTATGATGATCAGATGAAGGTTAGTCCTAATTTAAGAAAAACATACCTAGCGCGGTTTTTCGCAGAAAATATTGGTCGTCTTCCATCCATTTTACTAATTGATACTGGCGTTGAATTTATTGACCCTGGCATAAATGACTTAGTTGGCGCAGGTATGAATGTCGATGGATCTTGGGAAGGATTTTTACTTTCTTACATGAAAGTAGCTTTATCGATAACCACCGCCACATTGTCAGAGGAGGATACAAGTACACTTTCAACTATGCTTTCTATTATGTTTTCTCAAATTGCAACTGTACTGAACAATTATGTTCTTCATGAGGAAGGATCGTCTTGGGAAGTTAGACTTCCGCTTACTGGAATGACGCTCGGGCAAGCATCCAGCGTTACTATCGAAGGTGATACGAAGACCACTGTTTGGACAAGAGCGTTGGATTTATCTTGTGAGTTTGAAGGATGGATTGGAATTAAACAACCACCGCCAGTGTATGCACCACCACTTATGGTGACTATTGGTGGAGTTAGTAAGCCAATCCCAACCTTTATCAATTTAAGTCCAAATCAAGAGATTCCTCTTGGCTTGTCTTATCCCTTACTGATTAACGGTATGTTAGAGCAGTATTATCTAGGCGTTTCTGATCCGAATGTTGCACTGGTTACATCCGAGCCGCCTTATGTCCTCCAGCCTAGAGCGCAAGGTAATGCTCTTTTACTAGTTATTGATCGTTCAGTTAATTCAAAAAGCGATATTGGAACTACCAGCGCAAGTTATATTACTGACATACCCTTCATCATTACTCGTTAGAATCGGCTACTAACTTATCAATAAGATTAAGTAGAGGAGAGTTCAGTTCTGACTCCTCTCATTTATCGCAGAGTAAACTATTGTTTAACTTTATAAACGCAGAGAGAGAGGATACATATGGCAATTGCAACATTAGCAACAACTAGATATGTCGAAGTAGGCACTTATATTGGACAATTCTTCATCCCTGGTGCTGGAACTTTACCGAATGAAGCTAGGGTGGTTTGCCTTGTTGGGCGTGGTGACCGTACTATCATCATCAACAACAACCCACTGCTCAGATCTTTTGTTTATAACGAAGCGGTTACATTTTCATCGATTTCTCCCCATGTAGCTACCATGGATTATCCCGCAGATGGAAATCAAAGTGCGCCAGTCAGTTTAGCAACTGCGGATGGCGTGGCAGTATCTGCAAACAAATGGTCTTACATAAAAGATTTGAGTGGCAACTACACCCAAATTCAAATTGCCGACTCAACTTATTCGCCAACAGCCGTCTATTATTTCTCGTATCAATCAACATCGAGAAACGTCACAGATCCTGTCCCAGCCATTACTATTCAAGCAGTCAAAGCTGTAGCCGAAGTTCGCGAGATCCAAGCATTAGGCGTATTGCAAGGACAGCAAGAATTTCAAGAATACGTTGATTTCTTTGGTGATTTTGAAGTTGATGCACCTGTGGGAGATGCAACTAATTCCAATCCTACAACCAGTTTTTCCACCATTAATACCGCAAGTGTTACTGGTACTGGAACAATCGTAGTAGATCCTGCGGCACTGTATGCCCACAACTATAACCGCGTGTACTCGATTGTGTGTACCGGGTCATCCGGGGTTCTTCCCACTCGTCTAGCCACCTTTCAGTGGACTTCTACTCCAGTTAGTTTTGGTAATGCTGCATTACCTTCTGTTCCACTTAACCCAGTAGATGCTGCGCCAACTTTTACTGTCGATGAGACAAGTCTTGGCTCGTTCACTCAAATTCTCGATCTTGGTCTCGTAATTGACCTTGCGTTTGGTGCGACAAACTTTACCGCTGGCGATTCTTTTTATCTACAAGGTAACGGTCCAAGCTTGATTGAGATTGATCCTAGAAACTTAAACACTAATCAGTTCACAGAATTTTCAGCCGTCTCCCCTACCCTTGAGCCACTGAGTACAGGCAGTGTTGCAATTACATCACTTACCAATGCCTATGCTTATACTGCGCATAACCTGTCATTTAGACTTAAGGTAGTTTCGGCTACAGGCACATTCCCTACTCGTCAAGCTGTGTTTGTTTGGGCAGCCTATGGCACTATGATGGCTAGCGGCTCGTTTACGATTGATGAAGCATCTCCTACCAGTTTAGTGCAGCCACTTGGTGCATCTGGAATTACTGTTACTATGAGTTTTGGGGCTACCCAATTCGTAGCTGGTGATATGTTTAGTTTTACGACTAGCGCACCGCGCCTTTTCTATAAAGGAAAAGAATCGGTACGAAATTATCAACTTCTTACTGGCTCCATTCTCTATCCTGCGGCTAACCGTGCCATTATTGCAGGATCGTATTTGACTGATACTCCAGAGGGTGGCTATGGTGCTTGGCAAGCCGATACGTCAATTAATCAAGGTAAGTTCCTACTTCCAGACGGTCTTAACTTCTATATCCGAAACGCATACCTGAGTACGCTTGTTAATCCTGTTCCTGGTGGATCAAGGTTGAATACTGGAGATATTTTTAAGCTACAAGCCAGATTTTTAGGTATGTTAGATTTTAGTTTACTCACTGAAGTAACGCAGACATTTAGTAATCCAGCGGATATTGCAACGGATACCGCTGGTGCAGTTACAGGAACAATTGGTGCTAAATATATTGTTCTTGACCACTTACCAGTAACTATTCTTAGTATGCTATCTGTCTCTACAGGTCTTCCGATTAGTTACACACAGGTAACTGGAACTCCCTATTTAGTGATCACAGTTCCGGGTTTTGGTACATCTAACGGTGATGTAATTGTGGATTACCGTTGGGCGGGGTTAGAGCCTGCTCCCGGTCAAACCTATTACATGACTGCAGCGTATCTTAGACCAATTGAATTGTATAACACTCCTTTCTTGTTCTTGGGCAAGACAGATACGCAAGCCTTCTTATCCCCATCTACGGTAAGAAATGACTTGTATATTGGTGCCTCCATTGCATGGGATTACAACATTCCTGGGTTGTTTGTGATTCAGGTTAAAGATTCCGATGACGATGGTATCTATAGTCGGGGGGATTTCAGTACGGCTATCACTGCCTTTTTGCAGGATAATAGAGCAACGGATTTGGTTGTTCTTAACTTTTTTACTTCACTGCCAGATCAACTTCAGGTTATGAACACCGCAAATGATCCTTTCCAGTTGCATGAAAGTATGGCATGGTTTGGCGCACCAATTGGTACTGATATTGGTAGTGAAACCGAGATTGGATCTTTAGTCTTCTTGTCAAGGAATACCTTTGCTGTCTATGGTCAATCGCCTGCGCATGGAACTAGGGTATTAATTGGATCTACTCAAGCAACGCGAACAATTACTTTGCAAGACAAGTCGTCTACACCAGTAACTTTGGATGGCTCCTTTATCGCGGCTGCAGTTGCGGCAATTAACTCCTCGTTTACCGATCCCAAAGAGACTATCTTATTCAAACAGGTCACAAGTTTTGATACCATGCAGACGTACACCCCCCCAGAAAACCTTATGCTCGGTGGGAACAATATTTTATTCTTTGCTAATGAAGGTAGTGGGGTATTTAGTCTTCGAGAAGATGTTACAACCGATCCTTTCTCCACCGATACGTTGAACATCAATCAGATGGTACAAAAGCAATTCGTTACTAGAGATATCCGCAGGACAATTAATAAGTCCCTTATTGGAATGGTTTTCCCTGCTGCGGATACTGGAGTTCTTACTCTCCAATCGATCTTATCATCTCGGTTAAGTACGCTGGTGGGGAATAATTTGATTGGTAAGTACCAAGATGCTTCTGGTGTAATTAGAGACTTAAATCCCGCATCTGATTGTATAGTATTCCGTGACCATGCAGATCCTACTCTTTTCCATATCGGGTATAATTATTTCTTAGCTACGACAGCAAAACGAGTTTATGGGTTGTATACGGTAAATCTCCCAGGTGGATTCCCAACGTAAGATTCTATAACTGATACCTTGCTCTTTCTCTTTATGGGGAAGAGCAAGGATCTCCAGTGTAGATTAATTACATAAGAGACTTTTTTATAAAGTGAGGCAAAAATGAGCAATTTTACGCGAACAGCAAACGCAGGATCATTAAACAGTTTTGGTGTAAAAGATGTCGCTCCGTTAGACTATTCAGCGACTAATACATCGGGAACATTAACGACCAAAGTCTATCATGGTGTATCGATTACAGCGGGTGATAACTCGAATGTAATCGGAAGAATCCAATCTTGGCAGCCAGATTCATACACAAGAGAAGGTGTTCACTTGTATGAGTTGGCAGACATAAGTTTCGGTCGTCCAGTTGAATTTGTCCCAGGCAAAGCTACTGGTTTTACTGTTGCAGTAACTAGGGCTGAAGTATGGTCGGCTGAAATAGAAATAGCTTTTGGCTATGATACGGTATTCGATGATCTTATTGACCAGAATCGCCCATTCTCGGTAAGAGAGTTTTGGATTAAAGGTAACTCTGGCTATTCTCAAGTTTGGGATTATAAGGGTTGCTGGTTTACCGGGAAAAATATTGATGCAATTACAAGTGATGGTGATGGCGTAACAAAAATTTCTGCAACAATGGCATATGTCTCTAGAGTAAGATCACTCTAAGATCTAGAGAATTTCAGAGCTGACAACGAGGAAGGAAAAGCAAATGCTTTTATTTAGAGAGATTTATGGATGGCTGCGTTATTTGGTTGCTAAAGATCCCCTGTGTAATAGCCAGGGAGTTGTTGTTGAAGAAATTTATTCAACCTTTGCACCATTATCGGATACTAATGATGGTGTAAGAACACTGGTCATCCATCGAATCCAAGATGGTATGACACCAAGGATTGAATATCGTGCGCTAGGTCTCCACCCACAAATCTACTGGTATCCGGCTGGAGCATCTGAAGGATCTCTCTTAGCAGTAACCAATCAGTTTGGTTTTACGGGAGATTTTAAAAGCTGGGATTGCAGCGATCTTTGCCAGTGGCTATTAGCATTAGCTCAAGATAAATTTTGTAGTGGTGCGGATGAGAAGGGAGATGAAAAAGAAATTACTATCAATATCTCCCCAACTGCGCCAGTAACGGCTGCCAATAAAATTATAGAGTATCCAGTGATTAACCGCATTATTGATTCGGTTACGCGAGCATCTGAAAAGGGCACGCGACTAACCAGAGAGATGGTTAATAAATGGTTGAAAGAAAATGCGAATGCAGATCTTTTTGATTTTGCCCTTAGCGTAATACATTGGTTTGATAAGGGTAAAGTTACTTGGAAGCAGATCGATTACTTAGAGGATGAATATGCACCAGGAAAAGATATTATTGATTGGTCTTGGTTAAAGAGGCAACTTAATACGCCAGAACGTCTTGGTAAGCTCCCCCCACCAGCCGCAGATCGAGTAGTAGAATCTTCTACATCTACCATGCCAATAACTACCGTTAAGAATCGATTTGATAATATCTTGCGTTCTTTTACTAAAGCAAAATCTATAACCCCGATTATTGCTACGGATACGGTGAGATTTGGTTTAGCTGCAATTGCCCACTTTAAATCTGGATCAATTCCATTTCAATATTTACAGCAGTTGGAATTATGCGACCCTCAAGAGAGGGTATTGCCTTGGTCTTTTATCCGCCGCAATGTTCTTAGCTATACGACAAAAGTGCATGCAACAGATGCTTCGGCTGAAAGCTTAGTTAATTTGGTTCTCACTTGGCTAAAAGATAGCCATCTACTTTTGCTTCTGTATAAAGGCGATCCCAAGCAAGAAGACGCTCTTACTAAGGCAATTAAGGCACAGCTTGAGCATCATATCAGCCAAACATTAACTAATGAATTGTGGATGAAATCCATTCTAAATTCTTTAGCATCAGATAATGTTGCAGAAATGACGCGCTCCCTACAGATTGAATTTGATTCTTGGTTACTTGATGCTCTTTCGCCTGCAGTGAAGCAACATAGCTTGCCATTAAGCCCGCATGCATTTTCAATCGGGCAAAAGGACCAAGATACCTATAATAAGATGTATAAGGCTTGGGAAAAGATTGTTAAAGACTACCTGAAGCAGTATCGCGCTGATTCAGGTAAGAGATTAACTGATGCTATTTCTCATTTTTACACTCAAGTTGCTTCCATGTGGAAAACAGAAGAATTGAAGGATTACAAAGCAAAAATTCCATCTGCATCTAAGATTTTAGATGCAATAGAAAAGGGAAAATCGGAAGATTTACTTGATGTTCTTTGTGAAGATTTTGAACATGAAGTAGGTAGTAAAATCCCAGCAGATATCAGGGAAAGATTGTTATCCAGTCCTTATTTCAATGCTATTAGCCACGAAGTTAGGATTCAAGGTCTGCTTGATTAGGGGAACCCATGACTGAGACGCTGGAGTATCTCGAACAAGTTCTCTCAGGTCTTAGGGCAAGGTATGCTTCTGGGGATAAAAGTGTTGAAGTGAAGATTAGAGCAGTCGCAGCGAAAGTAGATCAAATTAAGTTGCAAAGAGATTTAGAAGCACCGCAAGGAGCTATTAATAAAGTCGGTCAGCAGTTAAAAAAAGTCGTTAGACGAAGAAGATGCTGCCGTTAAGATATGTGGGAGGGCGATCCCACACCGCTATGTTTTTGGTGGGATCTAATTTCATTTAGCGAGGTTACAAAATGCAATTGATAGTTGAAGGGGAAATCAGTGCCACGAGTTATAAAAAACTGGTAGCTCGACTGAAGCATTTAAATAAAAAACAATTATGGGAAGTCCTTGATCACTACATTTTCCATGTCATGGATGATACTGAAGTAAACGAACTTCTCAGGATCCTAGATGAAAAATCTCTTGATGAAAATAAAGCAGAAGCTATTGCATCTGCACTTGATGATGATTTATTTTTTACCATAGATCCAAAAGAGAGATTCCGTCCGCCAGTAATTGCAACAATTCCCACAGATGAAAACCTCGAAGACTTTAAGTCCCAACTGGATCTTTTATACGATAGAAATTGTTTTGAAACCTATATCGATCCTGAAATACGCGCAGATGTGGCGCAGAAACTTGTGGATTTTGCAACAAAAGCAAATATCCCCGTTCTCGATCATTGGCTTGAATTTAGTGAAGATGAAGAAGGAGCTACTCCTTGAAACTTGTTATTGAAGCCGAACACAAAGCTGGGGTTATTCAGGACAATCCAGATGCTATGCATGTGGATGCGGGATTTCTTATTCGCGCAAATGTTGATGATGAGGATAATCTTAAAAAATTAAAGCCTGGAAATCATTTTTATTTTTATATTGATGATGTTGGCGATATCAGCCACACTGGCGGTATCTTTAAACAAGATCCGATAGGTAGTGATGTTACAAGTCAAAGTGCATTTCGTGATGCAGCATCTCAGGTATTTAATGTAGAGCCGAAGCGCTCGCTGCTTGGTAAAACGGATCAACAAGAATTCCATCGCGAATCTATGCGCCTAAAAGGATCTAGGCTTACTCCCTCTTATATGGATGTTAAAAAAGTCCAATTAGAAAAGATAGACGTTGGTGGTGGTCGCGTTTTACCCTATGCTTTTATCACTGGTAGGGTTTTTCGCGTTAGAGACCCGAGACTAAGCTATCTAGATCCAATGGAAGAAACACGCTTTGGCACTGGTCAATTTGACATTAAGAATGTCAAAGCCTTAGATAGTGGAAATTTTTTACATCTAGTTCTTAGTCCTTATGCCGCGCAGATTGAAAAACTTGTAGATCAGCAAGTAGAAGCGTTCAATCATTATTCTACTTTATACTCAGCACCCGATGCCGATCCCGATGAAAAAGAAGTTTGGGTATCGAAATATGAACATACTCGCAAGCTATTAAAACCTCATGCAAATGAAATTTATAAATATCATGATGGCATATTATATTACATCAATTCTGGCGGCAATTGGCAGACAGAATCCTTCACTGGAATGCGAAAATTAGACCTAGATGATCGCATTAGAATTTATCAGCAGCTAGCTTCAGAAGGAAAATTAGATCGGGATTTAACTGTCGAGAGACAAAGCCTATCTACAAAATCTTTTTATGACCAGCGCAAGCTGGGCAATATCGCGGCAGCACTGCAACCCACAATTCGAAATAGTGCTAAAGCTGATCTAGAAGATATGGATAGGCGGAAGAAGAAATCAGACACCTTGCGACCAACTGACGGTCCTTTAGGTACTAATGATCTCCCAGGACTCAAGAAGGGCGTTGAGTTATTTCCGCATCAATCCATGGTTCTCGCATCCCTGAAAGATCGCGACAGGATGCTGGTGGATGCGGATCCAGGCGCGGGTAAAGCATTAATTATCATTTGTGATATCCTTCAGCAAATGAAGGCAAGAAAAGTACAACGTCCGCTTGTCGTAATGCCCGAGTCCTTGCTACCACAGTTTGCCAGAGAAGTTAAAGAATTTTCTGAATTAAACCCATGGATTATATCTACAGATAGTATTAAGCGTTGGGGTAAGACAGGTGAACTACCGGAGATGCTGGAAGATGCCAAGCGAGCGCCAAGGAACACCGTCTTTTTGACTTCATATAATTGGATTTCACTTGAGCCTGAGTATATAGATAATGGTGAAATGTCTGAATCTGCGGGTAAAATCCTATACAAGAAATCAAAGGTATTCAGTCGTCCTACTACCTTAGTAAAGCGGTTAAAGATTGATGCTGTATTCATGGACGAGGTACATGTTCTAAAAGGATCGAGCAACATGGCTCGCGCTGCTGCATCTCTTGCCAGCGTTCCAATTGTTCGTGGCTTAACTGGAACGGTGATGCCAGGAACACCTTATGACATTACAGGTCCAATGTCGGCAATTCATTCTGGTGTTTTTGGGACTAAAGATGACTTTATACGGGAGCATACCGTTAATGGTAGCCTTAATGAGTACACAAAAGATGCACCAAAAAAGATCCGTAAAAAACTAAAAGATTTTGGTGTAGTCTCTGTTCGCAGGAGTGCTTGGTCACATCTTTTGCCTAAACTCCATCGCGAGTACCATTTTGCTGAATTTACCCCAGACCAGCAAAAAGCCTACACCGCATTGCTTGCCAATATCTTGGATGAGATAAGAAAAGATCCAAAGCTGGCATCTCTTTTGAAAAAAATTGAAGATGCACTGGCAGATGGGGATGAAATAACTGCAGGACCACTTTTGACGCGGTTTATTCCACTTGATGTATTTTTAAACGCACCAGCCGAAGCTAAGGATTGGCTTAAATCATTAATGACTGGTGAGAATGCGATTAGCCCTAAGTCTAAAACGATTAATTCTATCATTCATCACCATCTTGCAAATCCCGAAGCTGGGAAAGTTTTAGTATTTGTACAGTATAAGGAAGCAGCAAAAAATATACTTGAACATCTAGATCCAGATTTACGAGAGGAAGCAGCCTATTATGAAGGTGGTATGATTGATGTTCTCAATAAGTTTAAAAGTCCGCAAGATCCATTAAAGATTCTTATCGGTGTTGATAAATCATTGGTAACTGGTCACAACATCCAAGCAGCAAACTGCATCATTAATGCGGATCTAAAGTGGCTATCTGGAGATATGGCGCAAAGAGAAGCACGAGCTGCACGAATCGGTCAGAAACGAGATGTTTATGTTCACAATGTTCTGGTTAAGGGATCGGCTGAGATATTGAAGCAAGCCAAACTCATCTCCGCAGAACATATGATAGCTAAAGCCAATAGTGACTTTACGGATAATAAAGTTCTTCAGCCTGTTCAAATGTCGCTGCCTAACATGCAATCCTTTACTCAGGAAAGGCAGCTTCATCCTTATCTTGATCGTAAAAAGGATATTGAAGCCAGCGTAGAAACTCAAGCCGCTAAGGAAAAGGATTTGTATGGTCCAACTATGATGCGTCCACATGGCTACGCAGAAATTTCAACTTTATTTAAAGAAGCAAAAACATTAAAGAAAGTACCATCAGCAAAAGATTTTGTCGGCAATGCGAAGGAATATGAGGCGCTTGTTGCACAAGATCTCGATGAGTTACCGGCTGATCCAACACATCCTAAGTTACTCACTCTTGATCTGATGCAATGGGATAATGACTGGTATCTATTCTCGTACAAATTAGCCGATCCTAACGGCTTTCTTAGGCGTTTGGGCTTTACCTTAATGCGCGGTTATTACTATCTAGAACTCGCGTCAAAAGCTGGTGTTGATAATGTAGTTAAACGGCTGGAAAAGAATTTAACAATTATCAATAAGCCAGAATTTGAAAAACAAGTCAGGGATGCGCGAGTAATTACATCTGGTATTAAAAGTGGTCTTAGAAAAGCATCACAAATGGCAAGACGAGCAATAGCTGCAGAGGTAGCAGTAGATGAGGATCATGATCAAGATTTTATTGATAAGTCAAAGCAGGGAGAAATCTCTCTTGAATTTAGCGTTATGGATGGTGCGCCAGTAATTTGGGTTTATGATACTCTTGCATCAGGAGATATGGAATTATCTGCAATTAAACGCGCCGGGTTTGAGCAGGAGCCTGCTTTCTGGAGAAAGCTAATCACTAGATCGCAATTAAAGCAATTTTTCTCTAAACTGATTACACGCTACCCACAGGTGAGAATAGCAAATTGGGACAAGTTTAAATCGATAGCGCATCTAGCGTTTAAGGGACTTGATCTTACTGAATTTGATACCCTAGCAGGGAAATAAATATGGCAAAATATCCCCAAAATAAAAAGGCACATAATCCAGGTGGTGATGACATTACTTTTATTTATGAATCTGGCGGTCGCGACCCAGAGCATCCTTTCAGCAGTGATACCCTTGAGAATCTAGAAGAAGAAACAGAAGGTGAAAGTGGGGGATGGGAAGTTGACGTGCGTAACTTTGAACGAAATGAAAGTGGTGGTTATCCTACTGAAGATGATGATGACAAATGGGGTTATATAAAAGATGAGCAAGCTTATCCTTTTTATTATTCCAAAAAAGGTGCGCCAAGACGCGAGGGCTATCCGATTGAGAAGGACTGGTGGCAAAAAGCGTTAAGTTTTACGAAAACAGTTATGAGTAAATACACTGTGGTCACTAAGATTAGATAATGCCAGATTTAAACATCATCCCAATGTTGAAACCCTCAGTTGATGCGATTATCAATGCCGTACTTCAATTCCCAATGGGAGATACAAGACGCGAGCAGATTTGGTCTTTGATTATAAAAGATGAAGACTTAACAAAACAACTACTCTCTAGGCTAAAAGGTTCTTTATAATATGGCTACATTTTTAACATCAGGTGTATTAAAAGAGAATATTTTAACGGTAACGTCCTCCGTTACTTCGCTATTGCTTACTCCGTCATCTCCCTCCATTATTCATGTTATCGGCACAACCGCACAAACTATTGTGTTACCTAGTGCATTAACATTGGAAAGTGGAATTCATTACATCTTAGTGAATGATAGCACAGGAACGGTTACTGTTGAAGATGCTACGTCATCTTTGATAGCGACATTAGGTAGTGGGATCTTTAATGCTCTTTATTTAAGTAATAATTCCACGGTTGCTGGCGTATGGACGCAAGCGTCTATTCAAGCAATAGCTGCAACCGTTGCGCAAAACTCCCTAGATATTGCAACGCTCCAGGCGCTGGTATCTACCCTTCCCTTGGCACAATCTTTTATAGTGGGAGTAGGTGGACAATCCATTTTTGATTTAACCGCATTCACTATTGATGCCTCTAATTCTGTTTTTGATGTTGATTACTTTATTGATGGTCGTTGGCAGCAACAAAGCGTTATTGGGGATTTCTCAGATGGCGCGGTTAGGAAAAATTCCACGACTGAAGTTGAAACAGCGGAAGTGATCCCCGAAGGAAAAGAATTTGTTGTGGTTAAGAGAACTATGTCAGGTGGGATACCTCTTGTGGATCTTACAGGAATAACTGTTGATCTTGGTTTTGTCACGCCAAAAACAGTGGGTACATTATTAAGACCAGCATCTGCTCTTATTGTAAAAGATAGTGTTACTACCGATATTTGGAAGATTCAAGTTACCAGTGGGTCAATTCAACTAACCAAGATTAATTAATGGATATTTTACCTTTTAAAGGAGATTTGTGATGTCTAAATCAGTACCATTTGGGGTATTAGCTCCCGCAACTCAACTAGTATTAAGAGCAAGGGCACAGGCACAATTTGGCTTTCGCCTTCTTCGTACTGATGCCATTATTTTGGATAAAAGTCCAACTACTGACACCATTATAGTAACAGCGCATTCTCATATACTTACAACTGAGACACACAATGACGATGGGTTACCTGCTACTTCCTTATGGTCACAACTTAATGCGGTGTATTCCGGCCTCTAAAAATAGTCGTCCTATACAATTTAAACGAGGTCTTTATAATGGGAAAGCGACTACGTAATATATCTAATGATACCCAGTTCATTACGATACAAAGACCAGCACCTACAGTTTTTATTTATTATAAATATGCTGTTACTTTAGGCTATGTTTTACTTTCTGATGAAGAATACTCGTGGATTACCAACCCTGTTCCAATTTCTCCTCATATTTGGACAGTGGAAGAAGATAACTCGATTCCAAATATACCACCGCCAGCACCCCCAACTCCCCCTGTTGCACTGACTTCAGATGATATAGCGGAAGGTACAATCAATAAGTATTTTACAGATGACCGCGCTCGCGCTGCCGCAGTTGGTAATGGGATTACGGCTGGGGTTACTAATAAAGCACCCTCTGAAGACGCAGTTTATCATGCATTAGCGTTGAAGGTAGATAAAGCATCACTTGGAGTTCCTAACGGGGTAGCAACACTCGGTCCTGATGGTCTTGTACCCCTGTCGGAACTACCACCTCTCGGTGGTGGCGGTGGTGGAAGTATAATTTATGATATCCTTCCTATAACAGCGACAATTTTAGGTGGGCAAGTTCTGTGGACAGAATTGCTGGTACTTCGTTATTCATCCATAACATATCGAGCAGCGCAGATTTGGTATACTATTCGCGATAATGTAGATGGTGGAACTAGAACAGGTTTTATATGGGCAGTGAATAATGCTGCGGGAACTAGTGCTGGTCTCATCGATCATTATACTGAAACTGCTGATCTACAAGTTGTTTGGGAAGCAGTAATGGCAGGAGCAAATGTAACGATACGTTACATGTCTGGAGCAAACGATAAGACAATGAAAGCAGAAGTTAGACTATATAAATAATAGGAGAATAAGTGATGGAAGTTGTTTGGAAAAATGATGAAATGGTTATCGAAGATGAAGCTAAAAAAGAACAAGTTATGCATCAACTAAAATTGATGCAAAAATATGCCAGAAGTAAAAAGAAAGAAATAGAAGAATTACTTAATAACGAAGCGGTAGTCACTATTATTTGTAATTTTTCTCAGCCTGAAAGCTAGGTGATTTTACCACGCGCATGGTGTTTTTTTAATAACAAGTACCTTAAGGAGAAGACGAAATGACTGATATCAGTAACACAAGGATTGTCCAAAGTGGACTAACCACGACAATCAATCTTTCTGCAAGCGGGAATGTTTTAAAAGCATGGAATTTTAAAATTGCCGATACTGGCATCGCTGCTAGCTTACCATTGAAACTAGATGGAAGTAAGCAATTTGTTTCTGGTGCCATTAATCTTTCTGGATTAGAAGTCACAGGCACATTGCCAGAAGGTAGCGTAGGTTTAGCGTATACAACTTCTACCTTACAAGGTAATATTCTTGCAGAACAAACATCAAGATCTAATGCTGACACAACTCTGCAAGCTAATATCAACACTGAGATCACTGCACGAACGAATGCTGACACAACTCTGCAAGCTCATATTGATTCTGAAGCTACTTCGAGAGAAAATGCTGATACTACTTTGCAAAATAATATCAATGCCGAGATTACTGCAAGAACAGGTGCAGATAATGCGGAGATTACCGCAAGATCGAATGCTGACACAACTCTGCAAGCCCATATTGATTCTGAAGCCACTACAAGAGCAAATGCTGATAGCACTCTGCAAGCTAATATTGATGCAGAAGCCACTACTAGAGCAAATGCTGACACAACTCTGCAAGCTCATATTGATTCTGAAGCTACTTCGAGAGCTAACGCTGATACTACGCTGCAAAATAATATCAACGCCGAGATCACTGCAAGAACCAATGCGGATGACACACTGCAAGCGAATATCGATGCTGAAGTTACTGCAAGAGCATCTGGAGACAGCGATCTACAAGGTAACTTAGATTCTGAGGCTACTTCACGAGCAAATGCTGACACAACTCTGCAAGCCCATATTGATTCTGAAGCTACCACTAGAGCAAATGCTGACACAACTCTGCAAGCTAATATCAACACTGAGATCACTGCACGAACGAATGCTGACACAACTCTGCAAGCGAATATCGATGCTGAAGCGTCTGCAAGAGCATTAGCTGATGCCACACTTCAATCCCATATTAATACTATTAATGGTGAAGGCATTGCAGCAGGTAATGGCATTGCAACTAGCGGTACAATTGGCGGCAACAACTTAAATGTTGCACTTGGTAATTTGACAGGTAATTGGGATGCGGCTACTGGTGGTCACTACATCTCCGTTACTACTCCTAGTCAACCACCACACGCAGTAACCAAAGCTTACGTAGATCAGTTAGTTATCACTGGTGGCACAGTTAAGGAAGCAATCTTAAGTGATCATCAGTTGAAATCTGGTGCTGGGGTTGCTGGTATCTTAGCTGCTGAAGTCGTCTATTTTAATACCGTTCCTGCTGTTAATGATACGATTATTATTACTAATGGAACAACGACAGAAACCTATACATTCAAAGCAGCGCATACTGTACCTTTTGATGTTGCGATTGCGGCTGGTGATCCTGTCACTACAATGAACAATTTCTATGCAGAAATCATGGCATCTTCTGCTGCATGGATTAGTGACTGGGCAGTTGCTGGCTTGGATGCTATCAACACTATCGGTGTAGTAGTTGTTATTGAAAAAAATGCTGCCAGTGGAGTATCACCGTCTAGAATCTATGGTACTTGGGCAACGCAGACGGATTGCCAAGTAGTTGCGTATAATACCGCTCCTGAATATCGTACATCACAAGCTGCGGGCAACCTTCCCCTAACTGATCCTGGCGC
>Ga0209777_10001057_pt1 | contig 41959 bp, 39 predicted proteins | sample FrelakmetHBP12HB_FD_187147 | JGI IMG/M metagenome (GOLD analysis project Ga0209777, IMG submission 187147) | Freshwater lake sediment microbial communities from the University of Notre Dame, USA, for methane emissions studies -HBP12 HB (SPAdes)... | ecosystem: Environmental > Aquatic >...
CACCCGGATCAGCTTGGAGAGGTCCTGGGTCACGCCGGCGTCGGTGTTCACGCTGCTCAGGCCGAGCTCTTTCGCGATCGGCGCGAGCCTGCTTATGAAATCATTCACCTTGAATGGCTGGTTGTTCCAGTTGCCTGCCTTTATCCCGTCGACAAGGCGCTTTCTGACATCGTCTTTCGCGAAAACGCGCGATATCGATTTCGGGTTTTTTTCAATCTCGGCGATCACCGCCCGCACGAACCTTCCGCGGTAGCCGCTCTCATCGGGCCGCGGGCCGCGCCCTATCCGATCGTTCGGCCTTGCCCCGTCAGGCTCGAAAAAGGCGTGATAATCCAGCCCTATCCCCATTATGTAATCCGCAATCTCCTTCCGCTCGTCCGAGCCGATCTCCTGGTAGCCCCTGTCGTAGACATGTATGTGGTAACCGCGGTTGCCTGAGAAATTGATCGAGATGTCCCTCTTCGAGATGCCGAAGTCGGATGACAGCAGATCGATGAGCCGTATCGCGTCCTCCTTCACCTTCCCAAGCTGGGCATATGGGCCGTATTTTCCTTCGGCGTGTATGTCAAGGTCGAAGACGAGGTCAGCACCTTCCCAGGATTTTTTCTGCATCGGAGTTGCGTCGGGATAGCGGTAGTACGCGGTGGAATAGGAGACGAACAGCGGGGTGTTCGACACCAGGTAGCTGCGGAAATCAGCCGTGCTCGCGAAGCTCAGGTGCCTGGAGTCGATCTTCTTCCTGTTGCCGATGCCGAACTCCCTCTTCTCTATGCCCGGGATGTCGAGCTCGGCGTTCTCGTAGTATCTCCTGAAATGCGCCAGGGCGAGCTCTTTATCGCTCATCCCTTCCACCCCGTCCTGCCGCGCCAGTTCAGAGGGGAGCCTATCCGGCAGTCGGCGCAGCAGAAGCCCCAGGTCGTGACAGTGTCGCATGCCGGGACGGTGTATCCCTTCTTGCGCGCGTGCTCGACCTGGTATTTCGTTATCCTCTCGGAGAAGTCAGGCAGGTTGGAATAGAGCGAGATTATCTCGTCGTCGCCCATGCCCGCCGCCATCAGGTAGACGCAAAGGTAGAATCTCGCCTGGTGGTTGAGGTTCTCGTGCTTCTTCACATTGTCAAGCAGCTTCATGAGGCACGGCGGGTAATCGCCCGGCTTGACCTTCACCTGCGGCAGGTCGCTTTTCGGAAGCTCGGCGATGAGCTTTTTTGCCGCGTCCGTGATGATCGCCGGCGGGTCCCTGAGGACCTGGCTCTTCTCGAGCCGCTTGCGCACGGCCTCCTCCATCAGTCTGACCAGTTCGTGTGGGGTGACGACGACCTTCCCCTCCCGGACCTCCCGGTTGATGAGCTTGTACGGAAGGGCGCGCGGGGAGAATCTCAGGTAGGTGGGTATGGGCAGGAGAAGCGTGCCGCCTTCCTTCTGGGGAATCAGGCCCAGCTCAGCTCCGACCTGCCAGAGCTCCTGCTCGTCCTCCTTGTCCAGGTAACCGCTCACCCGCTTGGACTCGGCAACCGCGAACTTGTTGGTTATGAAGCTGTTCCTCAGGAATGACAGCAGCATCCTGGCTGCCGCGAACGAGGCGATCTCGGTGACCTTGTCCTCGTCATGGAGGGCGGTGCTTTTCCCTGCCCCTCCCTTGAGCGCGTTCCTTATCCTGTCGCAGCCGAGGAGGACGATGGAGTCGTTGAGCTGGGTTTCCCTGGTTTCAAGCGTCCTTTTCGCGGCTGAGGAAAAGGGGTAGCGGACCGCGAAATCTATGTCCTCCATACGGGCATTATGCCTATTTTGCCTTAAAAACCCTAGTCTGGAGCAGGCTTGCCAAGGCATATCCTATGTCGAACAGTATTATGCCGAGGAAGTAGTCGAACCTGCCGAAAAGTATCAACAGGGCCGAGCCAACCGGCAGGAAAGGCCGGTAGTCCGAAAGCGGCTTGAGCTTTCCCACGAACTCCATCTCGTCGATGAATGCCAGCAGCGTGAAGAACACGAACAGGGCGGCATCGAAGCCCGGGAACCCGAGCACGAAAATCGAGAGCATGGCGAGCGCGAATCCAACGACGTGGGTGTGGGTGTCGATTTTCCTTGCGAACACCTGGGCGAACAGGGCCCCGAGGAATATCGTGGAGAAAGAGGATTGCGAGATCAGGTACCCGAGGATGATCCCGTAGAGTATCGCCAGCGGCCATTTGAGCACGTTCTTGCCCTTCCTCTCGTCGTCTATCCAGTCCACTGTCTTTACCAAAAGGCCTGCGCAGAACGCGAGCGCCAGTGCGGGAATGAATCCAATCATAGCAACATCAACTCCTCAGGAATTTTCCGATTATGAGCGGAAATGCGATTGTGGCGTCAGAGTCCACGGTGACGTGCTTTCCTGCCTCTGCTATCTTGCCCCAGGAAACCGCCTCCTGCGTCCTCGCTCCTGAGAGCGAGCCATCCCATGGCGATGCGGTCGTTACATAGACCGCGTAATCGAGCCCGCCCCGGAGAAGGTTGACCCCTATCGTGTGGTGCTTGGATATGCCTCCGCCGAGAACTATTCCGCCGGTCTTGTCCGCATTCAGCACGATGTCGGCGAGCTGCTTCATGTCCCCGGTCACGTCGATGCCGAAATCCACGTACCTCTGCTTGAAGAAATAGGTCTGAAGCCCGATGGCCGAGTCGGTTATGCCCGGGCTGAAGACCGGGATGCTGTTTTTCGAGCACCAGTAGAGGAACGAGCCCTTGTCCGATACGGAATTGCCGATTTCCTTCGCTATGGTGCTCGGGGATGTCACCCGCTCGCCATTGTAAATCTTTTCGAACACCTTCGTCATCTCCTTCTCGAGGAATTCGTAGCACTCGTTCTTTATCGTGATGTTCCCGAGCCTGTTCACGCCCTTTTTGTGCAGCTCGGAATCATTCATCACGAAATCTCCGAGCGAATAATCCATCTTCGTGCGTATGAGATCGTGGTCGAGCGAGCCGCCGGTCGTGATTATGGCGTCCACGAATTTCCTTTTGCACATCTCAGCGAACAGCCCGCGTAGGCCGCTCGCCACCATGTTCGCAGTGAACGAGAAGAAAATCGTGGCTTTCTCGGCTTTCATCCTTTCGATCAGCTCGATCGCGCGCCCGATATTGGTCGCCTGAAAACCGGTGGTGAGATAGGATTCGCTGCCCGGCCTGAGGTCCTTTATTTCCATGATAGGAGAACGCACTGAACCAATAAAAAGCTGACTTAACTCCTCCACTCCTCCACAGTCCTCACTTCCAGCGGCTTCCCCCGCAGCTCCTTCAGCGCCTTCAGGAACTCGAATGCGGTGTTCATGTTGGTGAGACATGGGATCCCCCGCTCGACCGCGGCGCGCCTTATCTTGAATCCGTCCGTGCTTGAGAGGCCGCCTTTCCTTGGGGTGTTGATGATGAGGCTTATCCTCTTCGAGCGGATGGTGTCAAGAACGTCGGGCGAACCCTTGCCTATCTTCGGGATCGTGCACGCGCCGGGAATGCCTTCGACGGTCCCCTTCGTGCCGCAGACCTCGAAGCCGAGCGAATCGAGAAGCGCCGCGAGTTCGGGCATCTTTTTCTTGTCCTCGTCCCTAAGGCTGAGGAAAGCTACCGGAGTGGAACCGCTCTGCTTCATGGATATCCCTGCCGCCATAAGCGCCTTGTAATAGGCGAGCTCGAATGTTTTTCCGAGCCCCATGGTCTCTCCGGTGCTCCTCATCTCAGGGCCGAGCGAGATGTCGGTTCCGGCTAGTTTAAGGAACGGGAAAACCACGGATTTGACCGCGAAACAGGAATGCGCGGGCTGCGGCGCGATGTCCTTTAGCCTCTCTCCCATGATGATCCGCGTGGCGAGCTTCACCATCGGCACCCCTATCGCCTTGCTGACGAAGGGAACCGTCCTGCTCGCCCTGGGATTGGCTTCCAGTATGTAGACTGTCCCGCCTTTGACCGCGTACTGGATGTTGATGAGCCCGATTGTCCCGAGCGATTTGGCGATTTTTTCGGTATAGCTTGTTATGGTGCGCTTGTCAGCTTCGGTCATCCTTACTGGCGGCAGGACTATGTTCGCGTCCCCGGAATGCACGCCAGCCGGTTCGATGTGCTCCATCAGGGCGCCGATGAAAAGGTCGGTGCCATCGCAAACCGCATCCACCTCCGCCTCAATCGCGTTGTCGATGTACTTGTCAATGAGAACCGGGCGCTCCTTGCTGGCCTCTGTCTGGGCCATGAACGCGATAAGCTCATTGTCATCGTGCACTATCGCCATCCCCCTGCCAGATATGACATAGCTCGGGCGGACGACGATAGGATAGCCTGTCCGCCTTGCGACCTCGTGCGCCTCCTCCTCGCTGGTCGCGGTCCCGTTCGGAGGCTGCGGGATTTTGAGCTTTGCGGAGAGCTCGCGGAACCTCTCCCTGTTCTCGGCCGCATCGATGCCCTCAAGCTGCGTGCCGAGTATGCGCACTCCCGCATCCGCGAGCATGTGCGCGAGATTGAGGCTGGTCTGCCCTCCGAGCTGGACGATGACGCCCTCAGGGTTCTCGTTCTCGACTATGTTCATCACGTCCTCGAAAACCAATGGCTCGAAATAGAGCCTGTCCGAGGAGTCGAAATCCGTGCTCACCGTCTCGGGGTTGTTGTTCACCATTATGCTCTTGATGCCCAGCTCCCTCAGCGCGAAAGCCGCGTGCGAGCAGCAGTAGTCGAACTCTATGCCCTGGCCTATGCGAATCGGACCCGAGCCGATGACGAGGACCTTGCGGGCGGCTTCGGAGGCCGCCTCGTTCTCGGTCTCGTATGTCGAATAATAATAGGGAGTGACCGCCTCGAACTCGCCTGCGCAGCTGTCAACGATTTTGTAGGTGGGGATGGTTCCGTGCTTCTTGCGCAGCGAACGGACCTCGGCCTCTTTCATGCCTTTCAGCTCTGATATGAGCGAATCCGGAAAACCGGCACGTTTCGCTTCCAGCAGAAGCTCTTTTGTAAGCTCTTCGTTCGCGATGGTCCTCTCAAGCGCCACCAGCCCCCTTATCCGCTCCAGGAACCATCTGTGTATTTTGGTTTCCTTATGCAGCTCCTCTACGGACATGCACCTCCTGAACGCCTCGAACAAGGCGTACAGCCGCTGGTCCGTGGCTGGGTTGAGGTGCCATGCCGGCTTTATCGCCTTCGGAGGCTTCGCATCAAGGCTGCGCATAGCCTTCATGAGCGCCTCCTCGAACGTCCTGCCGATTGCCATCGCCTCGCCCGTGCTCTTCATCATGGTGCCGAGCGTGCGGTTGCTTTTGGAGAACTTGTCAAATGGCCATCTGGGGATCTTTATCACGACGTAATCCAGGGCAGGCTCGAACGCCGCGGACGTGCCGGTTATCGGGTTCTTTATCTCATGGAGTTTCTTTCCGAGCGCGATTTTCGTCGCCACTCTTGCGATGGGATACCCGGTCGCTTTCGAAGCCAGCGCGGATGAGCGCGAAAGCCGGGGGTTCACTTCTATGACTACGTATTGCCCGGTCTCCTGGTTGAACGCGAACTGGACGTTGCAGCTTCCCTTCACGCCGATCGCGCCCACTATCCTTATGGAGGCGTCCCTGAGCATCTGGTTGTCGCGGTCCGAGAGCGTCTGGACCGGAGCCGCCACTATGGATTCGCCGGTGTGTATGCCGAGCGGGTCGAAGTTCTCCATGTTGCAGATGATCGCCGAGTTCCCGTCCGCATCGCGCACGACCTCGTACTCGAACTCGCCCCAGCCTATGCCGGATCTCTCCAGCAGCACTTCGCCGGTCGCGCTGAGCCGGAAACCCAGGTCGAGTATGTCCTTTAACTGGGTCTCGTCGTATGCGGTTCCGCCCCCGGTCCCGCCCAATGTGAAGGACGGCCGGGCGATCACCGGATAGCCGATTTTCTGGGCGAATTTCTTCGCGGAGCCGAAATCGCGGACGATCTCTCCGGGCAGCAGGGGCGCCCCGATCGAGCGCATGGTATCGTTGAATTTTTCCCGCGATTCCGCCCTCTCTATCGCATCCGCGTCCGTGCCCATGAATCGCACGCCATGCTGCGCGAGAATCCCTTTGCGATGGAGCTCCATTGCGAGATTGAGCCCGGTCTGCCCGCCGACAGTGGCGAGAATGCCGTCGGGCTTCTCTTTCGCGATTATGGTTGCGAGCACTTCTGCGGTCAGGGGCTCTATGTATGTGCGGTCGGCGATTTCGCTGTCGGTCTGGATTGTTGCCGGGTTGGAGTTGACAAGCACGACTTCCACGCCCTCCTCGCGGAGAGCCCTGCACGCCTGGGTGCCGGAGTAATCGAACTCAGCGGACTGTCCGATGATTATTGGGCCGGAGCCGATGACAAGGGCTTTTCTTATGCCGGTCATATCCGCCCGCCCCTGCCTCTCCCGCCTGCGCCGCCAAGCATTTTCACGAACCGCCCGAACAGCGCCTTGGAATCGTGCGGCCCGGGGCTCGCTTCCGGATGGTACTGGACGCTGAACACCGGCAGCCCGCTGTGCTCCATCCCTTCCACCGTGCCGTCGTTGAGGTTGAACTGCGTCAGCGCGAAACACTCGGGCGGCTTCCCGGCGTCCACGGCATAACCATGGTTCTGTGTCGTGATCGCCACCCGCCCTGATTTCCTGTCAAGGACCGGATGATTCGAGCCGCGATGGCCGAATTTGAGCTTGTATGTAGTCCCGCCGAACGCGTGTGCGATCAATTGATGCCCCAGGCATATGCCGAACATGGGATACCCGGCATCCGAAAGCGAGCGTATGGTCTTGTGCGCTTCCGTGAGGATTGCCGGGTCGCCCGGGCCGTTGGACAGAAGGACGCCGTCGGGCTCGTGCGAGCGGACCTGCGCGGCAGAAGCGGAACCCGGGACCACGACGACCTCACAACCCATTGCCACGAGCTCGCGGACGATTCCCATCTTCACACCGTAATCAATCAAAACGACCCGCTTCTTCCCGCCCGGCCCGAATGTTTTCGGCTCGCGTGTCGTAACTTCCTGAACGAAATCCTTGCCGGAATAATCGAAATCCACCTTCAGCTTCGTTATGTCGAGTTCGCCTTCGTATGTGGCGAGAAGGGCTGGCATGACGCCCCGCGTCCTTATTTTCCGGACCAGGAAGCGGGTGTCTATGCCGGTTATCCCCGGAACACCGTGCTCCTTAAGGAAGGCGTCAACGCTTTTCTGAGCCTCGGCATGGCTAAAGTCAGGGCTAAGGTTACGGACCACGAACCCCCTTGGATGCACCTTATCGCTCTCAAAATCTGTCTCATTTATTCCATAATTACCGATAAGGGGGTTTGTCATGAGCAGCATCTGCCCGGCGTAGCTCGGGTCTGTGAGCGCCTCCTGATAGCCGGTCATGGAGGTGTTGAAAACAAGCTCGCCCTGCGACAGGGCTCTCGCTCCGAAACCGATTCCATGTAGCACGGTGCCATCCTGCAGCACCAGGGCTGCCTTCATTTTCCCGCTTGTCATGAAAAACTAGAATCAAATATCGCATGGAGAGTTTATAATGCTTGAGGGGGCACCCCTCGGAAAATCAGAGAAAAGTCCGAAAAAACAAAAACGCAATAGATTGTGCCTTAAGTCCGAAAACCGGTTATCCGATCTCAGAATCTCGGTTTCGGTTTGTAGCAGTTCCTGCAGTAAACCGGCCTTCCTTCGGTCGGCTTAAAGGGAACCTGGCAGGGCTGGCCGCACTTTGAGCAAGTTGCGTCATACATCTGCCTGTCGCCACCTTCATATCCCATTCTTTCACCTTTTTTTACTCGCCGGGCTTTTGCCCGGTTGATTAGATAGCGCTCCAGAAGAAGATCACCCGAGATTTTATCAGCGAGCATCGTCTAAAAGAAGCCGACTATCTGTAGTATATATGGATTCCCTGGTTTATAATACTATGCTTTTGTGGGGTTTTGTGGTTTAATCGGCATATGAAAGGCTTTCGTGACACCTCTTTTTATCCCTTGTCTGAGAGAATAAGACAGGGATTCCATGTCATTCAGGAAGCTCCACATCATCGGCAATACCAGCTCCTCGACCGAGACATTCGCGAGAAGGACGAATGAGATCTCCCGGTACATAAGCGGGCTTGCCAGGCAGGAGAACGAGCTGACGAGGGCCCTGAGGGGAGGCCAGAGCATCTCACTGATACGCGTGGACCCGGAGTCAAACGGTTTCCGGGAAGAAGGCGCGGTCCGCAGGCATCACCTGTCCCTGAGGGAGCTGACAGGCAGGCAGAACCCGAATGATGTCTACCGGGCAAGCAAGGACCTCAACGACCTGCTGAACCATTTCGACCCCCTCATCAGCCGGATGAGAGGGATAATAACCGGGGAATCGGCGGATGTCGTGCTGCTCGGAGGCACATATTACGTGCCATGGTGCCTGCTCCAGGCAGCCAGAAGCATCGGCAAGCCGGTCGTGCTCTGCTATGCGGGGATACTCAGCAAGGAGATAACCCATCTTCCGCAAGAGATGCAGCGCGTGCTGAAGCTCATGGAGCAGGATTTCTACGATCCCTCCGTATTCTACATATTCCCTTCAGACCTGACAAGGAGGACCGTGGAAGGGATATTCGGGCAGAAAATCCAGGAGTATGAGGTCGTCTACAATGGAGTGCCGGAGGAATTCCTGGGTTTTCGGGAAGCTGCCGGCAAGCCGGAGTTCCATATCGCTTTCGTAGGCAGGTTCACCAGCGTGAAGAACCCGGAATTCCTGCTCGGGCTCGCCGCTTCCCTCAAGGAGATGGGAAAACAGATGGAGATAGGGATGGTGACGAAGGCGGACGAGGGCAACCGGCTCGTCAGGGAGCTCCGCGCGAAAGGCGTGGTCATCCTGCCGCCGATGGATACCGCCGCACTGGGCGGGTTCTATCGAAGGACAGGCGTGCTGATAAGCCCGTCCCGTTTCGAGACGTATGGCAATACGCCGCTGGAGGCGGTCAGCTCAGGAACGCCGGCGCTCGTGAGCAGGGAAATGGGCGTGGGCGAAGTCTTCAGGATACTGGGCCTCACAGACCTCATAATTGACTTTTCCGATGTGGGATCCGTCATTGACAGAATCGAGCAGATGCTCAAGGAAGGCTTCAGGATTCCTGCCGCGATAACCGAGAAAATCAGGGAAAGCCTCGCCTGGCCGAGGGTGATTTCAAGGTATCTGGAGATTTGCGCGAAACAGGCGGAACGGGGCTGAGGCACGGAACTGCATTACTGCCGGAGAGCAAAGCCCGCCCTCCATGTGTGCGGGATGGGCGAACCTGGAAAAATCAGATACGGAGAAATGGGGGTAAAATAAATAAAAAAAACAAAGAATCACTGTCCGCTGCCAGACCCTAAATTACTTTAGAATCTCGGCTTCGGCGTGTAGCAGTTCCTGCAGTAAACCGGCCTTCCTTCGGTCGGTTTAAAGGGCACCTGGCATGACTGGCCGCACTTCGCGCATACCGCGTCGTGCATTTCCCTGTCGCCGCCTTCAAATCCCATTTGTTCACCTTTTTTCGTCGCTGGGCACTTAAGCCCGGCTGCTTTAGATAGCGCATCCAAATAGAAGAATTCAGAGAGCGTGTCACCGAATATCGTCTGAAAGAAGCAGACTATCTGATAGATAGTATGCATTCCAGCATTTATAATACTATGTTTTTGTGTGTTTTTGTGGTGTAAAGAGTGACGCGTGCTGTTCAACCGCAGCTTCATAGCTAAAAGCTCGCCGGGCCATTAGGCACGCGTCAGGGATACCTGTGCCGAAACGGGTTTAAAAAGCGGGACGGTCACTTCAGCGGCTCCTTCTCCAGCCGCTCCATGACTGCCTTGACAACGAGCGGCCATGCGACCGTCGCATCCTCGATGACCTCGACCTGCCTGCCGCCCTCGGTCTCCGGGACGAACTTGCCCCAGCTCACGCCTTCCGAGTAGGTGCAGCCAGACAGCCCTCCCCAGTGCGCCGGCTCCGGGCAGATGCGGACTGCGTAGTGGAAGCGCCTGAACCCGCCGCCCACGCCGACCCTGCTCTCGATTATATCCAGGTAGGGTCCGACCTGCTGCGCCCAGTTGCGGGGCACGCCGCCGCCGATTGTGAATATGCCGAGCCTCTCGGAATCCAGCACCCTCGCGGTGTAGTCCTCGAGGTCGTAGTAGGGGTTGTACTTCAGGGGCTCCTCGTTGCGGAGTATCTGCCTGCGCCGATACGTCCCGACATCCAGCGCCATCTCGCTGTCGGTGAAAGCCGGTATGTAGACCGGGACCTTTTTCATGAAAGCGGACTTCAGTATGCCCCTTCCCTTCGTGTGCTTGGCCAGGTATTCGCCCAGCCTGCGATTGAGTTCGCACGAATAAAGCTCTTTGTCCTTTGGCCAGTCATCGAGCACTGCCTCGATTATCTTCTCTGTGTCGTCCAGGTTCTTCTCCAGCTCGAGCGTGTCGTACACCCTGTTGTAGCCCTTGTGATAGAGCGACTTGTCGTCCATGGTCCCGAACTTGTACTTGAAGTGCCTGCCCCCGACCGTCTCCACGAACCCGTGCGTCATTAGCGCGCCGGTGCTCACCACCGCGTCCACCATGCCCAGGTCTATCATGTCGCACACGACGAGCCCCATCTTGGCTATCGTCATCGCGCCCGAGAGCGTGAGGACCTTGAAACATTTCTTGTCCCTCACCATCATCTCGAGGACATCGGCCGCCTCTCCGACCTCCCTGCCTCCGAACGAGGTCGAGGCCATCGCGGTGACAAGGTCGTTGACGCTCTTGCATTTGGAGAGGTCGAGCGGGGCGAGCGGCTGGAGATTGTCCGAATAGCCCGTCCCATAGTCCTCGGGCTGGCGCCATTCCTTTATCTTCTTCCTCTCCTCGTGGCTCATCTCTTCCTGTGATTTTTTTCCTGCCATGGAGGGGTTATTTCTTAGAAAGTGTTTTTAACGCTGGCGCGAGCTCCTCGGCGAGGTCCGACGCGCAGAAGTTGTACCCGTATTTTTTAAGGAGCGCGTTGCCCGCGCAGCCGTTCAGGTACGCCCCGGCAACGGCCGCGGTGAATATGTCGTTCTTGCACGCTAGCGCCGCGATCAGGCCCGCCAGCACGTCTCCGGTCCCGCCCTTGGTCATGCCCTGGTTGTGCGTCCGATTCAGCACGGTCTTCTTGCCGTCGCTTATGATGTCCGCGGCCGGGTCCTTCTTTATGATGACACAGCCGCACTCGGCGGCCATGCGCTCGACATTCTTCTTAGTGCCCTCCATGCCGAAGAGCATCCTGAACTCGCCTTCGTGCGGCGTGAGGATGGAACCCCGGGGTATCTTGCCCTTTATGAGCTTGAGCCCCTCGCCATCGGCGACAACGGACCTCGCGTACTCGAGCACGAAATCCACGTCGAACTTCGCGTCCCCGAGCCCTATCCCGAAAAGCACGCAGTCCATCTCGGCCGTGTGCTTGAGCTCGTCGACCACTATCACTTCCGGGACCTGCTTCACCGCCGTGATGAGGTGCGGGTCGCGCTCGCCAGGGTAGAAATACAGCAGGTCCACGAACCTCCGCGCGGCCAGCAGCGAGAAGACGGGCGCGCCATGGTAGCGCCTGCTGCCGCCGATCACGAGCAGCTTGCCGTTCTGGCCCTTGTGCGACAGTTTCGGAGGGACGTAGATATTCTTCATATAGGGGAACATGAATAGGAAAGGAAGTCCCATGTTTTTAAATCTTGGCGGATTTACCCTTTTCATGAGACACGCCACATACGCATTCTTGGTGATTTTGGGATTGCTGATTGCCATGGCGCCAGTATTGGCGATGACCACGGCCGCCGCTAACGTGTGCCCCACGGCAGATGCGCTCAAGACCTCCGTGGCGACATGCCAGCGCCTCGGCCAAAGCTACCAGTATTATTATGACAGCTACCAGTGCCAGCAGGTGCAGTGTGTAAACAACACTACGCCGACCCATACGTGCCCCGGCGACGCTGATTTGACAGCCGCTGCCCAAGCGTGCAAGGACAAAGGCGAATCATACAGCTATTACTATGATGACTTCCAGTGCAAGCAGGTGAGCTGCGTGCAACCGACGACGCCGACCCACACATGCCCTGGCGACGCGGATCTGACAAATGCAGCCCAGGCGTGCAAGGACAAGGGGCTCTCTTACAGCTATTACTATGATGATTTCCAGTGCAAGCAGGTGAGCTGCGTGCAGCCGACTACGGCTGCCGCCCCATGCCCGACTGACGCTGAGTTGAGCAGGGACATGGAGGCGTGCAAGGCGAAGGGAGGCTCTTCCAGCTATTATTATGATGAGCGGCAATGCAAGCACGTCAACTGCACGGTGCCTACCACGACGGCCAATGGATGCCCGACGCAGAACGACCTGGATGCGCAGATAAGCAACTGCAAGAAGCTCGGTTACGATTACATTTTGACGAACGCGTCTCCGGTCGCCACGCTCGTTGCCGCGGTGGCCAATTCCAACTGCACGAGAGTGCAATGCATACCGCGCCAGGTCTGCCCTGACAAGGACACTCTGGCCGCCATGGAAAAAAGATGCATAGACGCGGGCTACACCACGGAGTACTACTATGACGAGAACCAGTGCGCCAATGTGAGGTGCAAACAGCCCACCATCTGCCCATCTGACGAGGAAGCGAGGAAGAAGGCCGAGGAGTGCAAGGCAAGCGGCATGGATTACCAGTTCACAAAGGACAACTACGGCTGCCTTGGCGTGACTTGCGGCGGAACGCCCTGCCCGGATGACAACGTTCTCCAGAGGGAGATGAGCGATTGCAAAGCCAAAGGAGGGGAATACAGCACGTACCAGGACAGCGCGGGGTGCAAGCGTGTCGATTGCAAGGGAGCGCCCACGACAACGACCAATTGCACCAAATCCGTGGGCTCGGACAACTGCGTGGAGATGCAGTGCGACGACGGATATTACTACAATTCCTGCAAGGTGCAGCTGCAATGCAGGGTGGTGTGCAAGGAGTACACCGACCAGAACGGATGCTACCACAAGGTGTGCGAGGACGGATACGACCAGGCCAGCTGCCCGGGAGCGACCCCGACCGCGCCGGAAACGACAGTGAGCTGCAGCGTCACCAGGGATGACAAAGGCTGCGACGTGAAGAACTGCACCGACGGCACCAGCGGGACATACTGCCCGAACGCCACCCAGCAATGCACGGTGACGACCGACCCCGCGAGCGGCTGCAGGATAAAGGAATGCAGCGACGGGTATAAGGCGAAGGATTGCCCCACCCAGCCGCAGGACAACGTCGAGTGCAAGGTCTACGACGAGAACGGATGCAGCGTAAAGAGCTGCACCAATGGATTCACGGAGAGATACTGCGACGAGCAGAACTGCGCTGTGACGACCGATGCGAACGGGTGCTCCGTCAAGACCTGCGGCAACCAGTATGTCGGGACGAGCTGCCCGAACAAGGAGACCGTGGAGTGCAAAGAGATTACTGACGCGCAGGGATGCACGCATAAGGTGTGCACAGACGGAACTGATACGACATCGTGCGCCTCAACGGGGAACGCCGCTCCGCCTACAACGGGCGCGGCCGCTCCGGCTGGCGGAGGCCAGAACGGCTCGCAGGGAGGGGGTCCGGTCGGCGGGTTTTTCGAATGGCTCATCAGCCTTTTCAGGGGCTCGGGCTAAGGCGGCAAGCAGCGCTGATATGCTGGCCGGATGCGGTCCGGCTAGCATTTAATTAACTTCCTCCACACTATTTGCTGGATGGCGGACCAATACATCGGGATGTCCATAGCGGTCGTAGTCGTGACCGCCTCTATAGCGCTCGCAGGCATACTTATCGGCGTGGGAAGGGCTTTCGGATACCGGAGGCTGGAGAGCTTCGGGGTGGAGGAGCTCGTCCAGTCCGTGATAAACGCCGCGCTGATCGGCGGCCTCGCCTCGGTCATAGCCTTGATATCCGGCATAAGCGCCTCGCTAGCCATATCCCAATGCGGCACCGGAGACGCTCCGCTGCAGCTGGCATGCTCGTTTTCCAGCCTGAAAACGGCGCTTTTCGGCATGTTCCAGGAAACGCTGAAAGCGACGGAGCTGCTCGGCTATTACCAGTCGCTCGCGCTCCATTTCACCGCATTCTCGATAGCCCCGTTCACCAACCTGTCTTCAGTCTCGAACATCCTGTCGGGCCAGCTTTTCCTGATGCAGGCGCTTCTCATGCTCGTGGAGCTGAACATCCAGATGCTGAATTTCGTGGGCCAGAACGCGCTCCTTCTCCTGCTTCCGGTAGGGCTCGTCCTGCGAACGTTTTTCGCCACCAGGAAGGCAGGGGGATTCCTTGTCGCCCTCGCAATCGGGATGTATCTTTTCTACCCCGCTTTGGTGCTCGTGTTCCCGAACCCCTCGGAGAGCGTGGCGAACGCGACGGCGGTGGTCGGCGATTTCACCGGCAACGGCCTTTACGCCACTGCCCCCGTGATAGACCTGAACGATAACTATGCCATAGCCGGGAAACTGGATGTCATGTCAGGAAGGTGCTCCGGGAACATATCGAACGCATCCGCGTGCGCGAATGCCACCGCCAACATCTCGGCAGCAAGCACGGATTTCACAGGAGACCTCGCGCTCATCACGCAATCGAACTCGGACTCGCTCGCGAAGGTGCTTTTCTATTCTGTCGTGGCGCCCCTGCTCTCGTTCCTCGTGACGATCGTCTTCGTAAAAGAAGCGGGCGAGCTTCTGGGAGCCGAGATAGGGCTTTCGGTCATTTCAAACATATAGCCGGTTTCGGGCGGGCCTTTAGAAGACTCCTCCTGCCCATGCCCCTATCGCGTATCCGATGAAAGCCGCGGCGAGGCCGATTATCAGCATCTCGAGGCCGGATTTCCACCATACGCCCGTGGTGGTCTTCCCTTTGTATGCCCCGATGCAAAAAAGGGCCAGCCCGGACAGGGCCAGAGCAGGGACAACCGCGAACTTCGCGCTCGTGAGGAAGAACGGCGCGAGCGGAATGAGCGAGCCTGCCATGGCGGACACGCCTACCACGAACGCCTCGCCCACCGGATTTATGTCCTTGCTCTCCGAAAGGCCGAGCTCATCGGTCATCATTGTCTCCAGCCACATCTTATCGTCGCCGCATATCTTGTCCACGATACCCTCGAGCTGCTTCCCGCGGAATCCCTTCTTCATGTAGATTATCTTTATCTCCTCGCGCTCGATTTCGGGGAGGTCCCTCATCTCCTGCTTCTCGCGCTCCATCTCGCTGTAATAGAAATCCCGTTGGGCTTTCCCGGAAGTGTAGGCGACCGCCGCCATGCTGACGGATTCCGCGAACGTGGCCGCCAGCCCCCCCACCATTATCGCGCTTGCGCCTATGTTCGGGTTCACGATGACCGCGCCAGCCAGCCCGAGAACTATGCCGAGCACATTGACCAGGCCGTCCTGCCCGCCGAGGATCACTTGGCGCAGGGTGCCGCCGGACTTGTGATGCTGCTCGCCGGCGGCAATATGCCGGTAAGCCCGTTCCATGTCCCTCGCCATGAGGCTTCCTTCTCCGGTGGCATTTTTAATATATTCAGGTCAAAGTTTAGGCGGGAGCATCATGTTTGTGAGCAGGGCAATCACCATATCAGCGCTAATCGGCGGGGTAATAGCGCTCGCGGCCACGGTCGTGTACGGCAACGGCTACCTCGCCCTCGCGGCGGCGTTCCTTTTCACCCTCAGCATCGCGCTCTGGAAATACGGGTACATACTCATACCCATGCTGACCAGGGCGGCGAACGTAATCGAGGTGCGGGGAGGCTACGAGGTCCCCCCTGGCAGGGACCACATCATCAAGAAGACGCCTTCCGGCTACTACGCCACCAAGTTCCTCGAGATAAAGTTCTACGAGAGCTCGATGGACAAGTCCGAAACCGAGAAGACCACGATGCTCGAATCGTTCGAGAAGGCGATAGCCGCGCTCAAGTACGTCGTGAAGATCTCGCTGCTCATATCATCGGTCGAGCTGTCCCGGGAGATAGAGGATATAAAGACCAAGAGGTCGGCGGCCGAGGCGCGGAAGGCCAAGGGCGGCGCGTCCTCGGACGAGATGGTGAGGCTGGATAGGGAGATCGCGATGTGGAGCAGGCTGCTCGACCGGATAACCCGGGGCGAGCGGCCGATAGAGCTAATCGCGTTCGCCTCCACCACGTCGTTCGGCATAACGAGGGACGAGGCGGTGGCCCGCGTGTCCAGGCAGGCGCAGGAGCTGCGGACGATACTCTCGAGCTCGCTCGGCTGCGACATAGTGGAACTCTCGGACCTGGACATGCTCCGCTGCTTCGAATGGGAGCAGTTCTACCCGACCTCGCAGGAAGAGATCAAGGACGAGACATTCTGAGTGATTTGATTGAAACTTTCCTACCTTTTCTCGAAGGAACTCGCGCGCAAGATGATACTCATCCACCCTCCGGAGCCGCGCAGGGAGATGCTGGTCTCCATGCCGGGCGAGGGCATCTATCTGGGCAAGACGCGCTTCCTGCACACCCCCGTGTTCTGGGACCACCGCAAGCTCATCAACCCGCACGTAGCGGTCGTGGGCATAACCGGCTCCGGCAAGTCCTACCTGGTGAAATCCTTCCTCACGAGGGCGGCGCTCATCTGGAACTCGAACGCCATAATACTCGACTGGGTGGGCGAGTATGACAACTGGGTGAGGCAGGCCGGCGGCAAGGTCATAGACCTGGGGAAGGAGAGGCTCAACCTCCTGGACCTCGTGGGCGGCCTTCCGAAGAGCTCGCGCATAAAGCAGATCGTGTCTGCACTCGACATACTCGTGGACCTCAAGGCCTTCCCGCACGAGCGCGACGAGATAGAGGAGGCGCTGGAAGCGGTGTACGGCACGAAGAGGAAGGTGAATCTCGCCGATGTAGTCAAATGGCTTGAGAAAAAAAAGAGGAAGAAGTCCGCGAGGCTGCTCCGCAGGTTCACATCCGAAGGCTGCGACTTCTTCTCCGGGAACTCCACGCTCGACATAAAGAGGCTCACCAGCTCCGGGCTCATCTGCCTTGATTTGCACGGCCTTCCGACCGAAGAGGTGCGCTCGCTCGCGGGCCTCACGATACTGCAGTACGTGAAGGAGATCATGCGCGCCGAAGGCGCTGCCGAGGAGGCGGGCGTGAGGCTTTTCATAGTCCTTGACGAGGCGTGGAAGATAGCGCAGGACGAGCGCTCGGACGTCGTCGCGATAGTGCGCGAGGGGAGGAAGTACAATTTCGCGCTCCTTGTCGCCACCCAGAACCCGACCGACATGAACAAGGCGATATTCTCCAACGTGGGCACCATGTTCGTGATGCGCCTCGTGCTCAGGGAATACCGGGACTATGTGCGGAGCTCGATAGGGTATTCGCAGTTCGTGGACAACGAGATATCCAAGTTCGGCGTCGGGGACGCCGCCGTGAACATGATATTCGCGAAAAGGCAGTCCAAGGTCAACACGTTCCTCATGGAGAAGATAGACGGCGAGGAGCCGCTTTTCCTGCTAAGGCTAACTGGTGATGGGATGGACATAGAGATCGAGAGGGAACAGCTGGTCAAGATGCTATACGAGCTCGGACTGACGGAATCGCAGCTCGGGCTGATCAAGAGGGAGTTCGAGAAGGGCGACGGCCTGCTCGACGGGGAGCAGTTCGTCTCCATGCTGGAGAAGTTCGGCTACAGCAAATCGGCGATAATATCCTTCCTGAGGCAGCTCGGGGTGGACGAGCGGAACCTGGTCAGGATATTCTCGCTGGTCAAGATGAGGAAGGCGACCAAGGGGCTAGTGGACGTGGTGCTGGAGGAATGAGGCCATGACGGAAGAGAAGCTAGTGGTCCCCGCGCAGAGGAAGAAGCAGCTCGCGCAGCTCGCGTCGCGTTTCGGCGAGCTCGGGTTCTCGACCATAAGCTATGGCAAGGACCGGCTCGTCGTGGAGAAGCTTCTCGGCGAAGACATGAAGGGCAAGCCCGCCCTCGATTACCGCATCACTTTCCTTGAGGGCTCGATAGAGTTCGTGTACGGGCTCCCGCCGAATGTCTCCAGACAGGCACGGATGCTCGAGCTCCTTCCCCTGCTGCTCAACGTGCTCAACCTGTCCGAGGATTTCTACGATGTGAAGCCGTCGTCGGTTTTCACGCACGTCACCACCCTGCTCACGGACCTTGGGAAGGTGATTGACAAGGATGCCGTCGAGCTGTCCGCCGAGCTCGAGGGCCTGAAAGCCAAATTCGCTTCCCTCAACTCGAGGTACGAGGACCTCGTGGGCTCGAGCGAGGAGAACGCGAGGATACTGCTCGAGTGCGAGCGCCGCAGGGACGAGCTGCGCAAGGTCGTGGAGAAGCAGCAGGCGATGTCCGACGAGCGGCTCAAGGAGGAGCTCTACCTCTGGCTCAAGATGCACAACGGCAGCATAGACATCAGCGAGTTCGGAAAGGTGCACAACGTCCAGCACGGCCGGGTGGAGGAGGGCCTCAACATCCTCATAAGGGAGGGTTACGTGAAGAGGAGGTTAGACTGATGGGAATTGAAGCTGGAGCGATGGCGACGATGGCTGGCGTGGCACTCTTGCCGCCAGGATACCACGCCCCCTGGTTTTGGAAAGAGAAGCAACTAATAACCGGCTCAGGGGTGAGCCTGATTTTAAACAGAATCGGAGGCTGGATTAGATGACCAACCGCGAGTACGCGTTCGAGATATTGCGGAACTACCCTTCCGAGCGCAGGTTCACCATCATGAAGCCGATGGAGAAGTCGCTGGTCGATACGCTGATGGATGCGATATTAGGGAAGAAATAGATTGCGAGCCTCACTTCCTGTGCCCGACCTTCTTCATGGCTGCTGAAAGTGTTTTCTCAGGGTCAGCGGAGCCGATTGGCATTGCCGGCGGGGCGGTCATGCGGACGTTTTTCGGAAGAAGCATTCTCGCGTCTATGTGGCCCGTGCGCAAATCTACGCTCATTGGCATCTGCCTTATCATGTCCGGGCTCGCGATGGCGAATTTCGGCTCGATGCGCGCGGGCGCGAGCGAATCCTTCAGCCGCGCCATGTCACGCTCGAAATGCTCCCTCGCCACAGGGCTGCTTCCTTCGAACAGCCGCTCCCTCTCTTGGGGCGCCACGCTGATCGCGAGCTGGACCGGGCTTATCATGCTGTTGAAAACAGGCATATCCTTCCTTTTCACCTTGCCGGCAGTTTCATCTCTCATGACGTGCTCTTAGCCAGGCAATGTTTTTAAAACGAAGGCAGGTAAGGTGAAAGCATGCGTATCCTCATCGTTGGAGAAGGCGCCAGGGAGCACATCATAGCCGAAAGGCTGGCGCAGGATTCCGATGTCTACGCGGTAATGTCCAGGAAGAACCCCGCGATAGCGCAGCTTTCCAAAAAATACTGGATAGCCGACACGACAGACCCGTACGCCGTGGGCAAGGCGATAGACGTGTCCGTCGACCTCGCGTTCGCGAGCCCGGACGCGGTCCTGGCGGCGGGAGTTTCCGACGCTCTGGCGGCAAAAGGCATGCTCGTGGCATCTCCGCTCAAGGCAGCTGCCAGGATAGAGTGGGACAAGGGATTCATGCGGAGCCTCATGGAGAGGCACAAAATACCCGGCTCGCCCAGCCACAGGGTCGTGCACGAGGATGGCGATGCCATAAGCGCCATCAGGGAATATGGAATGGTGGCGATAAAGCCGCTCGGCCTCACGGGCGGGAAGGGCGTGAAGGTTTCCGGGGACCATTTCAGGACGATGGAGGAGAAATTCGCATACGCGCAGGAGCTTATACAAAAGGATGGCTCGGTGCTGATAGAGGAGAAGCTCATCGGGGAGGAGTTCACCCTGCAGGCGTTCTGCGACGGAAACGGCCTCGCGTTCATGCCCCCTGTCCAGGACCATAAGAGGGCGTTCGTGAACGACGAAGGCCCGAACACCGGCGGCATGGGCTCCTACTCGTCAGGCGCGCTGCTGCCGTTCATGAGTGAAAGCGACCTCGGGCACGCGCAGTCCATAATGGGGGCGGTCGTGCACGCCATGAAAAAAGACGGCGACCCGTTCACCGGGGTGCTATACGGGCAGTTCATGATAACGTCCGGCGGCCCGCGCGTGATAGAGTTCAATTCGCGTTTCGGGGACCCGGAGGCCATGAACGTGCTCGCGCTGCTGAAAGGCTCGCTCTCGGAAGTTTTCCTCTCCATGGCCGAGGGGAAGCTCGGGAGGCCGGAATTCTCCGGAGACTGCACGGTTGTCAAGTACCTAGTTCCGGACGGGTATCCGGGCAAATCGGCCACCGGCGCCGAAGTGCGGGTGGATACGGGTGGACTCGAGAAAGCAGGCGCGGGGATATACTACGCGTCGGTCTATGAGAAAGAGGGGAAGATACTCACCACAAGCTCGCGCACCTTCGGCATCCTCGGCATGGGCAAAAAGCTGCAGGACGCGGAGGCGAGCGCGGAGAGGGGCTGCGGCTGCGTGTCAGGTCCGGTCTGGCACAGGAGCGACATCGGAACCGCCCCGCTGGTCCAGAAACGGATAGACCACATGAAGGAGCTGAGAAAAGGATGAGGGATGCCACGATTGCGCTGCTCGCCGCTCTTCTTCTCATTCCGTTTTCCTTCTGCACAAGCTACGGCCAGTCCCTTGTCAGGGTGGAGCGTGTCTGGACCATAAACGGCAGCGGCAATTATTCCTTCGACGGCGCGCTTGCCATGAACAATTCTGATCATAGGGTGCTGGAGATCACGACGACGCCTGCCATGGCAGTGGTCATCGCGCCCGATGGCAGCATCAGGGTGGGATACAACGGAAGCGCTGATATCCTGCAAGCCACTGCGATTGTGGCCGTGAATTTCAGCACGTCGATCCAATCAGATTCCCCGCTCGAGCGCCGCAACCTGAGCGCCACGAACCTCACCGCATGGACGCCAGGAATCGAGGCCGCGGCGGAGAGCCTGGCGGACAACTCCAGCAGCCTCAATACGATAAGGAATCTCACCAACTTCGTGCATGATTACATAACGTACAATATAAGCTATTTCGGAGCGGTCGTCCCAGCCGAACAGGTGTTTGTCGAGAGGCAGGGGGTGTGCGTCGAGTATTCCCACCTGCTGATTTCCATGGCACGCCGGCTGGGCTTCGAGACGCGCTTCGTAAGCGGCTATGTGAACGGGGGCTTGTGGCAGCCACATGCCTGGGTGGAAATCACCGTTCCCGGATACGACCGCCCGCTCCAGGTGGATCCGACGTTCGATGAGATCGGGGAATTGGACAGCTCGCATGTGGCGATGGGAAGCGGGGCGGACCAGGGAGACATCTACGACCGCATCGAATCGACAAAAAAGATGGACATATCAGTGACCGACAACGTGGAGTTCATCAACGAGAGCGCCGACGCGAAAGACCTCGCCATCGCGTATACCTTCAATGAATCGACGGGCCTGCTGGAGATGATCCTGGGGAATGACCGGCAAGAGTACGCGTATGCGACTTACGAGCTGCTGCTGCCGGAGGCGCTGGGCCTGAATGAGAGGAAGGCCGTCCTCCTCGGCCCCCAAGAGATGATGAGGCTTAATTATACGTTGAACATATCCGATTTCGAGCCCGGCTACCGCTACACGATACCCATGGCCGCTTCAATCGGGGATTCGAAGCTCTCCACGGCCCTGACAGTAGAGCCTGAGGCGCCCCCGCAACCCCAGCAACCGGGCGCGACGCCGGCCGGGGCATGCGCGCCCGCGTTCGCCATCCTCGCCCTGCTCATCAATTTATACCTTTCCAGGCAATAATCCGCCATGGCGAGGGTGCACATCGTGGGAGCCGGGCCGGCAGGCTGCATAGCCGCCATGAGCGCCCTGGAATCGGGCCACGAAGCAATCGTTTCCGAGGAACATGATGAAGCTGGATGGCCAGCCACATGCTCCGGGCTTTTCTCGCAGGAGGGCCTCCGGACGCTAGGGGGGTTCGTGGATTACCGCAAGACCGTGATAAACAGCATTCGCGGGGCGGACATCTATTTTTCACAGGAGGTTTTCCGCGTAAGGACGAAAGAGACCGTCGCATATGTGTGCGACCGCGCGGAATTCGACGCGAGGCTCGCCCAGAACACGGAAGCGGCTGGCGCTCAGATGCGCTATGGTGAGCGGATCAAGGGCGAATTCAAATCGGACCTCATAATCGGCGCGGACGGGCCCAACTCGCATGTCGCAGCCCATTTCGGCTTCCCCGCCATCCGACGCTACGTGTGCACAATGAAGGCGCTCGTGCCATACGATTCGGCGGCGGGGAACGGCCCGTCGATAATAAACATGCACCTCTCCAGCGACCGCTTCCCGGGCTTCTTCGGATGGATGATACCGCACTCAAAGGACATGGCGGAGTTCGGGGCAGGAGTCGCATTGCCTGGAAACGTGCGCACGGCATGGGATCACCTGATGAAGATGCATAACATCAGCGGCCAACAGGCAGTATCCTCCGATATAATCCCGATGGAGGCCAGAAGCAGGGTTTCTATGGAAACCGGCAGGAAGAAAGTGCTGCTCACCGGAGACGCGGCCGGGCAGGTGAAAACCACGACCGGAGGGGGAGTCATTTTCGGCTGCAATTGCGCGAAACTGGCAGGGAAGCACGCGGCAAACCCGACGCGTTACGAGCTCGGCTGGCGGACACGCTACGGCCCTGACCTCTTCCTGCACAGGGCGATCCGCGACCACCTGGATTCCCTTGACGAGAAGCGGCTCGCTTCCCTCGGCCGCAGGCTGAACCGGATGGAACTTGGCGATTATCTCGGAGAGCATGGCAGCATGGACAGCCCGATGAAGATGATGACCCCTTCGCTGATCCTGCATGGGATAAGGGCGATAGCCGGGCTGAAATGACCCTTTTTTAAGAATAACGAACCTAATGCACATCCATGATAGGCAAGACGGAAAAGTACATACTCGAAGAGCTGGATAAGAAGAAGGGGCTCATGTTCGCCCTGATCGACCCGCTTGATTACAAGTCCCCTGCAGAGGCGGTGCGGACAGCGAAGAATGCGGACGAGGCGGATGCTGACATCATACTGATCGGGGGCAGCACCGGGGTCCAGGGCGAGATGCTCGACATCGTCGCGAAACAGATAAAGGAATCGGTGTCCAAGCCGGTGGTCCTGTTCCCGGGCAACATCTCCACCCTGACGAAATACGCGGACGCGGTCTATTTCATGTCCATGCTGAATTCGAGGAACACCTACTGGATAAGCGAGGCGCAGATGCTCGCGGCGCCGATGGTGAGGCATTACAAAATCGAGCCCCTTCCGACGGCTTATGTCGTTGTCGACCCCGGAGGAACCGTGGGATGGGTGGGCGACGCGAAGCGCATCCCGAGGAACAAGCCGAAAATCGCGGCGGCGTTCGGAATGGCCGCCGAGTGCATGGGATTCCGCTTCTTCATAACCGACGCTGGCAGCAATCCTGCCGAGGGGCACATACCCCTTGAGATGGTGAAGGCGGTCAAATCGTCCATAACAATCCCGTATATCGTCGCCGGCGGGGTGAAAACGCCCGATGAGGCGCGTGCCGTCATGAAAGCCGGGGCTGACATCATCCAGGTCGGGACCGCTTTCGAGAGGGAGGGCTCCACCGAGAAGATAAGGGCCATGGTGAAGGCGGTAAGGGAAGGGGCGGCTGCGCGGCAGCCTAAATAGCTAGTCCGGCTCTATGTGTATATTGACTTCCTTCACTTCAGGCACCGCCCTGATTATCTTCTTCTTCAGGTCGTGCGCGATGGCGTGCGCCTGTTTTATGTTCGTGTTATGTGGCACGTGGATATGCACGTCCACCAGTATCTTGCTTCCCGCGTATCTCGCCCTGAGCTTGTGGAATCTCGTTATCCTGCTTTCGGTTATGAGCACTCCCTGGATGAGATTCATGGTGGGCTGATCAGGGCTGAAGTCCATGAAGACGATGAATGAGCCCTTGAGGAGTTCGAACGATATGTAAAGCATTACGAGCGCGACCACGAACGCCGCAAGCGGGTCGCCGAAGCCGAAGCCCATCCGGACAAGAACAAGCCCGAGGAACACAGCCACGGAGCTTATTATGTCCGTGCTGAAGTGAGCGGAATCCGCCTCCAGCGCCTGGCTGCCGCCTTCCTGTTTCGCGACATCGCTGAGCCTTCTGGAGGTCAGGTACGCGATTGGAATGGATATCAGCATGAGGGCTATGCCGACCTCGGACATGCCGACCGCGGATGGCTCTGACATCTTCTGCCAGGCCTCGAAGAGTATGACGAAAGCGGTTCCGGTAATTAGCAGCGCCTGGAGCAGGGATGAGAGCGTCTCGAACTTCTCATGGCCGTAGTGGTGGTTTTTGTCGCTTGGCTCCTCCGCTTTCCTCACGCCCAGATAGGCGAGCACCGATGCCACTAGGTCGAACAGCGAATGGACCGATTCGGCATAGAGGCCGATGCTGTTGGTGATGAACGCTGCCGCTATCTTGCTGGCCAGCAGGCCGATGTTCACCGCCATCGACAGTTTCGCGGCTCCGAGCTTCTTCCCCATGGTTCAACTCCCCATACACTTGCGAGCGCCATGCATAAATATTTTCCCTTCCAAGTGGATTGCGGTGATTGTTTGGATACCCAGTTCATAGAGTTCCTCGCGAAATCGGGAGCGATCAAATTCGGCGATTTCACGCTCAAGTCCGGCAGGCAGTCCCCGTATTTCATATCCACGGGCGAGCTCTGCACCGGCGCCGCTTCGTACGAGTTGGGAAGGCATTACGCGAAGAAGATAAAGGAGACGTTCGGGGAGGATTTCGACTCCGTGTTCGGACCGGCGTACAAGGGCGTTCCGCTGGCAGTGTCCGCGGCCGTCGCGCTCGCGAAGGATTTCGGCATCAACAAGAGCTGGCTTTTCGACCGCAAGGAGAAGAAGACGTATGGGGACGCGAGCATGTTCGTGGGCACCGCGGACGTCGGGGCCAAGGTCGTTATCGTGGATGACGTGTTCACGACAGGAGGCACGAAAGTCGAGGCCATAGAGAAGCTCGAGAAGGGGCTGAAAGCCGAGATAAAGGGCATAGTGATAGCCGTCGACCGGATGGAGCGCGGCGTAAAGGGCAATGCCATTGCCGAATTCACAGAGGATACCGGCGTGTCGGTCGTCGCGATTACGAACATAAACGACATTTTCGAGCATCTGAAGGGCAGGAACGTGGATGGGACGGTCTATGTGGACAAGGACACATACGAGGCGTTCCTCGCTTACAGGAAGAAGTATGGGGTTTGAGAGTGGTGGAAACGCTTTTAATGTGTTTCCATTAATATAATTTTATGGATAGGACCAGGATATTGTTCGTGTTCGGCCAGCACGGGCAATCCGCAGGCGGGCGGAGGAAAAGCGCTTCGCCCAAGACCAAGAGGTTTTTCCGGACCGCAGTGCACGATTTCCTGAAAGAGGAGATATTGGAGAACAACGGGCGTGTGGCTGTGATCCACGAGCTCGTCCTAGAGCCGGTAAGGAAGTTTTCGGTTAAAATGGACGGTTCATGGCGTGAAAGCATCAGCCCCCGGGACGTTGCCGATGCGCAACAGTCAGCGTCGTCGGATGTGAGGGTGGTCCTGGACTCCTTTGACAGAGGCAGGGCAGCTGGGCTGGTGAGAAGGGATTTCAACGGCTGGTTCGGCTATATCGACGAAGTCCTCGCAATGAACAGGCGCGTGCCTGGAAGTGTGAAAAACCATTTTGAGCCGAATTGCCCGCAGGCGGTATACGAGTGCCTCAAGGCGGACTGGATGGAAAAACAGATACTGAAGACGGTCACCCGGGCCGTATTGATGGACCGGAACGCCGCGATTGAGGAGGACAACGGCGCGCTGGCCACTGAGATGGAAATGATGAGGCTGGTGCGGTCGTCTGTGCTAAGGCGCGACCTAGAGGTGCGCTCGCTGTGCGAATCCATCAAGAGAGGTGGTTTCTGGCAGTCGATCCTTGTGCCAAGAGGGCTTGCCCATGCGGGCATGGTGGCGCTCTTTGATGCAAGGGAATTCGACATCACGGTGAAGAAAGAGGAGGTCGGGAAAGAGGTCGAGGATGCGGATGATGTTATCAAGCTATATTCAACTTCCGCGACCCGTGAGGGCATGATGCAGCGCGCGGCGACTGAGCTGAGGAAGTTGAAAAGCATGATACTGGATATTCTGAAGGCTCAGGAATTTCAGAAGCTGAAGGGAAAGGTTTCCACAGGATAAAATCATCCGGGCATGCAAGTGTCCAGATACCCGTCATCAATCCTGGTTACCGCCAGCTTCGTGCATTTTGCGCTAAAACCCAAAATCCCGGCAAAACTCGGCTTCGTGCGGCCCGAATCTCCGGAAACCAGCTCCTTGATGTAGGTGCCTGCCTCGGCGTGGATTCTGAATGCCGCGTGTCTTGGGTCCAGCGTCTTGACAAGCGTGAGTTCGATTACCTTCCTCTTTCGAACGAGGTCCGCCCTCCTGTGGGCGACGCGCTCGGGCGTCTGCTGCTCGAGGACCGTGCCTGCAAGGGCTTCGAGCTTATGCAATTCAGATTCGCCAACGTCCCGCTCGAACTCTACATTTGCCCCGTACTCCTTGTCGAAATGGGATTCCGTCACAAGCTCGGTGAACGAGCGGGGGACCATTGCTAGCGAATCGACCGAAACCTCCTTTCCCGAATCGATTTCATTTTTTATTTTCGCGAGGTCGGACTTTCTATTCATGGGATTTTTTATCTCCATCACGAACGGCCGCCCCGCGATGTTCGTCGCGTCAACATCCTCGCGGCCAGAGGCGTGCATGGTGTAATCCTGCGCGGAGAAATGCGTTTTCATGACGTCCCCGATTCGCTCCTCGACGGATTCGTAGTTCTTCCCCTTCCCCCGGCATCTGGGGCAGCCTTTGCCGTCGCAATCCGAGCACATCCACCTGCTCTGCGACAGTCCGGGAACCAGCTTCTTGTACCTTCCGAATACGAAGACGGGGACCCGCTCAGTGCCGACTTCAGCCTTCTCCCCGGTGAAATCGAACACTATGCGGATGTCGCCATCAGCCTCGTATGGGAGGCCGCTCGCCTCCGAGAGCGCGGAGGATAGCTTCCGGTTCAGCGAGCTCTTGACGGATTCGGAGCCAATGAGTTTCCTGTCGAATCGGCCCTCCTCCTCGCTCATCCATTCCTTTGGCACCTTGGTGGAAATCGAGAACGAGGACGCGCCTTTGAGCAGCCCTGCAGCGGCAGCGACCAGCGAAGCGACGCTTTCCGGCTGGCCCTTCATAAGCCGATCTCTTTGTGCGGGACCGAAGGGAGCCCGTACTTTATGCGGTAGCCCTCGAGCACCAATGACGCCCGCTTCATCTTCTTGGGCCGGTCGCGCGCGAGCCTGGAGTTCTCCGCCTTCCCGGCATAGAGGCCGAAGTCTGCCAGCGTCTTCGTGCTGTTCTGCGCCATGGCCTCGAGGACCTCGAGCACGAGCCTCTTGCCACGGACGTCGTCGCCCCATACGCTGAGCGCGAGCGCCACCTGGTTGATGAAATGCATCTTGTCGGACTCCGACATCCTGGACCAGATGCTGAGTATGGCCTGCTTGGTCTCCTCCCCGATATAATCGAATTCAATCATGCGACCGCCTCCTTGCCCACCCAATCCTTCTTGAAATTCAGTTTCTTCCTGGTCTCGAGAAGTATGCCCAAATCGACCGCTGCGGTCACCGCGCCCGGCTTGTAATCGAATCCCGGGGACTTGACCGCCACCATCTCGCGGATGCGCGCGCCCTCAGGCGCCTTTTTCACTGGGATTGGCCTCTGGAGGGCGAGCTTGATGAGATCGTCCATGGACATCCTTTCGCCCGTGGGGATTTCCGCAGTCAGGACGGTCTTGAGGAAGCCCCGCCAGTCCGGCCCGTGCGCCTTCTTGGCAATGGCCATGTCCTCGAACTTCTTTATTTCCGCCTCGGACACTTTCGGAACCTCAAGATGGGGCTTCATGAACTGGGCGAACCGAAAGTCAAGCTCGGAAGCTTTTTTCTTCTTCTGCTTCTCCTGCTCTTCCTGTCCAAGTGCCTGCGCAGCAGCTCTCGCCGCCATAGGATCAACCGTTTCTACTATCTCCGGATAGGATTAAAATGGTTCTACACCGCGCCAATCAGATGAAAAGTTCCAGCGTCTTCTGCTTCCCGCCGACCTTCATGCTATACTCGTCGTAACCGAGCTCCTTGAGGATTTTCATCACGGAAGGGAGGATCTGGTTGTTGACGTAATAGTCGGGGTCATAGTCCTTCGCGAACTCCGCGAGCTCCGCCTTCTCGGAAATGGACTTGCCCTTCTTCGTTATCACGTAGGACACCACGCTTCCGGTCTCCATCGGAATCCCGCGCTCCATGCCCTTGTGCGCGGCGGAAAGCTCCGGGGACTGGACCTCGTATCCCCCGCGCGGATCCTTCTTGAGCTGGGTCACTATGGTGAGCTCTTCCATTGGCACTTTGCCGCTATTTAAGCGCTCGATGGTCTCGCGCACGATTTTAACCGCCTTCTCCTTGGAGCCGTCCTTGAGGATCGCCTCGAGCACGGAAAGCTGCGTCTTCTTCGCGATCGAGGACCAGTCCCTGCGGACAAGCTCGAACCCCCTTATCTTGATGCGGCCGTCCTCGCCCAGAAGGGCGTATTTCTTCTTCGCCCCGCGCTCCTCACCGCCTTTCTTGGAAACGAACACGCCCCGCGGGTAGAAGCCCTCGAGTTCCAGCTCCATCTTCTCGGGCAGGGACGCGTTGACTTCCTTCATAAACGCGAGGACGTCCTCCTTGCTTTTGTAAAGGAACATCAAACTATCAGTGTCCCCGTAAAGAACACGAAATCCCATTTTTTCTGCCTTATCTATGGTCTCCATGATGTGCTTGCGCCCGTATGCGGTGACCGATTCGCCACACTCCCGCGAATACCAGCGCGAGCGCGCATAGACGAGGTAGCCGTAGAAAGAGTTGGACACCACCTTGATGGCAGTGGACCTCGCGTGCAAAATCTTGTATTCGTCCGAATCCTTATCCAGCGTCTTCAGCTGGCGCTTGAGCTTTACGCGGAAATCTATGAGGTAATTGAGAACGTAGGGAATCAGGCCCGTCGGCTTCTTCAGGAACACCGCGCTGGTGGGAGAGATGTTGGTTTCGCCCTCTGCCGGCTGGTTCTCTTCCTGCGGGGGGACGAGCGTCCCGGGGTCTATGTTATAGGAGACGATTATCGAGGGATACAGCCCGCGGAAATCGAGCACCGCGATGTTCTCGTATATCCCGGGCTCGGGGAGCTTCACGTACGCCCCCTGGATCGGGGCGGAGAGGCGCTCGGATATCATGCTTCCTGCGGGCTTTGGAGGGATCAGCATCCCCTTTCCGGCAGCCTCGTACATGAGCAGATTCTCGACCAGCTGCCCGCTCGTCGCGAGCGAAGTGTCGTAGAGCGGAAAGCGCGCGAGCGCGGAGAGCTCGGCCTCGACCTGCATGTAGCGGTCCCCGATCTCCTTGGTCACGCGCGAATCTACAAGCGAGTATTCGGCGAGGTCGCTTATATCGTTGGAATCCCAGAGCTTCCAGATCTCGTCGCGCTTCATCTCCCTCTTGCCGCTTTTGGTGAGCAGCGCCGCGACCGTGCGCAGCGTGTAATCAGGCACTTTTATCATCCCGATATGGCCGAAGAAGCGGAGCATAGGGTAGATGTCCATGTGCACCCTGCCGGCGATCTTCACCCCTGTCGTGAGCCCGCGCTTGCTCTGCTTTATCTGCCCCTTGAAGCGCCCGAGCTTCAGCTGCGCGCCCGTCGCCTTCGCGCGCGCGTCCAGATAGGGAAGGTCGAAGTTCGCGCTGTTGTAGCCGAAAAGGATGTCGGGATCCTCCTCGGCGACCACGCGGCTGATCTCCTCCAGCATCGCCTTCTCGCTATCCACCGTGCGCACGAAGGGCTTGCTGACCTGTTTTGTCGTGAGCACGCCCTCCCCCTTCCCTGCCCAGCTCACCATTATCACGGGGTCGACCTTTTCCCTCGGAGCGCCCATCGGGTTGTAGGTCTCGATATCGAACGCGAGCGTCGTCAGCTTGGGATTGCCCCCCTCGCACGAGATTATGCGCTTTATGAGCTGCTTTTCGCGCTCGTAGTGAAGGATGCCCAGGGGCAAGAGCCTCATGTCGAAAATGAACCTCCGCGAGAACGGTATCCCGTCCTCATAGCACGGGAAGGGAATCGCCCCGCGCAGTATGGGAACGTCGGATGGCTGCCTGCATATGACCTTGGCGAGCCTTTTCTTTTTCCGGCCCCAGATGAGCTCCGCCTCCTGCACGTCCTTCGGGCTGACCGCATGCCCGTCCTTCGCGTATGCGGTCATGTTGAGAAGCTCTTCCTTGCGCTCAAGCGGTATTTCGGTATAGAAATAGGGGTCGTACCGATAATAGAGCCGCACGGCCTTGCTTCTGCCCTTGAGCAGGAGGCGGACGTAGGTCTGGCCCTTCCTGACCACGTAGTCAAGGTCCAGCAAATAGGCCTTTTTTATAGTCATCAGAAAAGATTAGAATGAAAAGAGAATAAAAAATGGAGCGCTCCTCACTGCTTCGCAGCGCGGAGGGCGATTTCCTTGTCGACGAGCTCCTTGAGGACTTCCTCGTGGATGAAGCGCCTTCCGCCGACCTTCTCGTGCGGTATCCTGCCGCGGTCGAGCCTGCGCTCGAACGCGTTGCGCTTCAGCTTTATGCCGTTCTTGTGCAGCTCCTTCACCGCCTGGCTGACCGAGCGGTAGTTCGAGCTTATGTGGGTGAGCGCCTCGATGGCTTCCCTCGGGACAAGCCTCCTCGTGCCGAATTTCACCGACGGGACCGAGCCTTTCTCGATCCTTCCGATGAAGGCGCGGAAGTTTATATCCGGGTTCGCCTTCTTGTACTCCTGGTAGGCCTCCTTCACGGTGTGGAACTCGTTCTTGGTGTTCACCACGTCGTCCAGTATCGTCTTCGGGATGAACCTTTTCCGCCCGACCTTCACGAATGGCACGGTGCCGCGCTCGATCCTTCCGCCGAACGCCCTGAAGGAGATGTACACTCCGCTGTCCTTCAGGTAATCGTATGCCGACCTCACAGAGTAGAGCGAATGCTTCCCTTCGAGCTCCTCCTCGCTGGCCTTCTGCTTGTAGAGGTTCTGCGCGACCTTGAACACCGACGCTACGGAGCTCGAAAGGCCCTTCTCCACGCTGTTCCTCTTCTGCTTTATGCCAGTCAGGTCTATAGACCTGTACCTATCCACAAACTCATCTTCGATTTCAGTTTCGATAACGATTTTCTTTCCCCGAGGCATCAAACCACCCCAATACCATCAATTTACTCCATATACCTTATTATACTTTATGACCATCTGTGTATATAATTATAAACCGGCGTTTTTTTAAATGTGCTGTTTCCGGCACCTTTTCAACCACCCCCTCCTTTGAGACGCGAAAACATGAAGTATATCACCAGGATCAGGACCACCCCTCCTGCTATGTAAACGACGGGAAGCCCCTCGCCGGGCTGCGGCGGAGGCTGCTGCGTGCCGGTGCCGTTGGTCGTGTTCGCCGGAGGCGGTGGGGGCGCAGGGATCAGGAAATGGCCCTCCTGGACCGCCTTGTTCCCGTCCATGTCGCTGACCTCGACCCGGAACTGCACGAGCGTGTTGGGCCCGAACTCAGGGAAATCCGCCACGAAGACATCTTTCTTCTGCACGAAGGTCGTCGCCTTGTTCCACTGGGTCGTGCCAGGGGACGGCTCTTGAAGGTAGGTGACGGAGAAGCTCGCGGGGTCTATGCCGCTCGCGTACAGGTTCTCGTCCGAAACGCGGACCGTGAGCCTCATCTTGCCGCTTGCCTCGGACTGGGTGATGCCCTGAATCGTAGGCGCTGTGAAATCGAATACCACGCGCGTGTCGTTCCTGATCTCGGGATATATCACCATGGCCTTCGTGACCCCTGCGTACACCGCGTTGAACTGGATCGCGGTCCCGAAGGTCTTCGGGTTTGAGAAGCGGCCGTCCGGCCCGAGCTGGACCGTCCTGTCCGCGAATATGAGCGTCGCGTTGAGCGGCCTTCCCTGGTCGTCCATGGCCTCCACCCCTATGGAATAGGAGCGCAGGGTGATGGCGAACTGGGTGTCGTCGCTGACCGTGAACGAGCCTGGCTGCTTGCCATCAAGAAAGCTGGCCAGGTAATCGTAGTTGCCGGCCGGAAGATAGAAAAGCACGTAGCCGTTCTGGTCGGTGGCCTCGCTCACGTTCCTTATCGTGACGCTCGCGCCTTGGATGGGATTGCCTGACGCTTCCCTGAGCGATATGCTGGCAGGATAGGCATCCAGCCGCACGTCGACCGGGTCCGGATGGGATTTTGCGATTATGCCCGTCGTGTTGGTGGTTCCGCCGATTGTCGCGTTTATGTCTATCGCGCAATCCAGGCTGGATTCCACGGCCTCCACATTGTTCACTTCGATCCTCGCTATTCCGGAGCTGTTCGTGATCACGGGCCCTGCAGTGTAGTAGGTGCTTCCGCCAGGCCCGGATGTGCCGGAATATTGGTAATGGATGAAGACCGATGCGCCGGGAACCGGGCGGTAGTTGCCGTCCAGCACCCGCACATTCAGCGTGTCATGGTAAGCGGTGCCGCATGATGTGTCGGCGCAAAACACCGGCGCGGCGAGGATGATGAAGAATAGCAGATAGCGGAAATTCATGTAGCTGATTAGAAAGCGAAGGTTTAAAAATGAGACTCGGCGCCGACCACAATTCTTCGCGCGCATTATCCTTTTTTCACAGATTTTTCGGAAATTCCTGTTGCCCAGCGCCCTGCGGGCTGGGATTGTGGTGATGGCACGCATGCCGGATGGTGGGGCCGCCTTTCATAACATAATATTTAATTCCTTTCTCCACACTCTCTTTCCTGCTTTCTACAGGGCACAGAAACGACAGGGCTGACGGAGCATGAGAAAAATTGGTGACGACGTCGCCTTTGTTTGCAGAAAGAAAACAACGGTTTTCGATTAATGGGAAAACCTAAGTCAGACACAGCCGCGACCGTAGTCTATCGGTTATGATTCCAGATTGCCAATCTGGCGGGCCGGGTTCAATTCCCGGCGGTCGCAATCTATTTTTTCTTACGTATTCACATTAGTGCGGCAATTCGTCGTTTTCTTACTGTCTTCTTATCATGCGTCGTCCCCTGCCCTTCAAATGCTCCGCAAGCCATCTGGTGTCCGCCTCCTGCCTTCGCATCGGCGCGTTTACGTCATCCGCCGCACTCGTGTTCGCTCTCTGCGATATTAATAAAAACCCTACTTCCATTTAGTTTTCCAATTCCATACAAATACGAGGTATGTCATGTTGACCGCAGCAGAAGAGTTGCTTTCAGTCCTGGATGTCAGGCCGACAAAGGAATTGCTCTGCCACGAGCAGACGATATCAAAGAACCTCAAGCGGCTCAAGGAGGGCATGCTGAACATAGGGCATCTGGTGGACCCGCTCATAATAGACGGAAAGACGAACGTCGTGCTGGACGGCAACCACAGGCTGAAGGTGCTGGAGATAATCGAGTGCCCGAACTCCGCGTGCCAGATTGTGGATTACCAGAGCCCGGACATAACGGTCGGGACGTGGCTGCCCGCAGTGAAGAAAAAGCCGGAAGAGTTCCTGAAAGCGGACAAGAACCTGAAAGTAGAGAAAGTGGATGTGGAAGCGGGCAGGGCGGCCCTCGGGGCTACGAAAGCGCCTTTCATGATACTTAATAAGGAGAATGAAGATGCACTGCTTGTGAACCCGGCCAGCTACAAAGTCAGGGAGATGATTGAGGAGCAGGTTTTCATACTGTCGCTCCTGAGCGGCGAGGAGATGACGTACATCCCGGACAACGAAGCTGACGCTTATCTGGACAAAGGATACACGGTCCTGCTCCGCAGGCCTTACACAAAAGACGAGATAGTCAAGGCCGCCAAGGACCACGCGCCGTTCCCGCCGAAATCGACAAGGCACCTCATCCCGGGCAGGATAATCCGGCTGAACATGAAGCTCGGCTGGCTCCACTTCGAGCGCGCTGACGCGCAGAAGGAGATGGAGGAGATGCTCAAGCGGCGCGCGTACAACGGGAACGTGAGGAAATACTACGAGCCGGTAGTGGTCATCTACTGAATCCCATCCGCTCGAACGTGCCGGCCTCGTGCCTGGGGCGGGCGTATCCCTTGAGTCCGGACTTGCAGGATTTCATTATTGCGGTCGTTATCTTCCTTGCGACAGCATTGTGCTTGTACGCCAGCTCCTTGGTGTCGCGCGTCCTCTCGCTGAAGCGGCCGGCCTTCGCGTCGTCGCGGTCCTGTTGGGTCGTGAAGTCCTTGACGTCCACTTCGGTGAGCTTGGCTATCTGCCCGTCAGGCAGGTCGTAGACCGGCTCCGTCTGGCTGGAGTCGTTCGTCAGCCTCTCCCTGTGCCTTTCCTGCACCCTGGATATCATTTCGTGCTTCTCGCCGTTGTTTATCATCATGGTGCGGGGCTCGAAATCCTCCCTTGTTATGGTCTCGCAAGTGTATCCGTTGCTTTCGGGCCTCAGGCGCACCATTCCCGCCAGTATCTCAGCTGCCGCGAGCTCTGATATCGAATTCACGTGTATGAGCTGCGCGCCGGTCCCGGTCAGCAGGATGCCCTTCGCGGGCCGCAGCTCGCGCAGCGAGAGCGATGAGAACTTCGGCTCGATGAGCTCAACCCCCATACTATCGAGCGTGAGCATGAGGTTGTCCCTCGTGGTCCCTGGAAGGCAGCCGTGCTCTGTGGGCGGTGTGTATGCCACGTACCTGTTCCCGGATTCCATTATGGCGAAGACGTTCTCCGCAGAGCCCTCTACGAACTGCCCGTCGCTGTTCATGGATGCGGTCTCGCCGTACCCGAACATGAGGGCCATGTTTATCGCCATCATGGAGTAGCCGTAGTTGGAATACATCTTCGCATCCTCGGTGAGCCCGTGGCCGCGCTTGTACGGGGCTTTCAGGATGTCAAGCCCCTTGGCGTAATCCTCCTCGCTCAGGTAAAGCTTCCACGGAAGCGGGGCGGCGATGAGCTCCATGGGCTTGAAATTCAGCAGGGTGTTCCCTGCCGGATCCTTACTCACCTTGACCGTGGGGACCTTCACGCCGTCCTGGCTCTCCACCACCCCTGCCGGCCTTATATACCCGGCTTCCTGCATCTCCAGCATGGGAGGGAAGTAGTCCGCTGAAACGTGGCGGTTCACGTACGCGAGTATCTTGATTATCGCGTCCAGATCGAACATCCCGAGCCGCTCGGTCTTCCCCTCGCCCACGGAGACGTTGAACATCAGGCTGACGCGCTTGGTTTCCTTCCTCCCGTCTTTGAACGTCAGTTCTATCGGGAAGCCGATTTCCTCCTTGTTCCTGAAGCACTTCTCAGCCAGGTCATAGAAGTTCCGCGGGGTGAGGCTCATGGAGCACGTGACGCTCTGGAGGTCGGGACGGCTGTCGAAAAGCTCCTTGATTATCCTCGCGAGATTTGGGTGGAGGTTCGTAGCGGAATGAAGCGCCCTAGCGTAGTTCTTCCAGGGGGTCACCATGACGAGCCCCCATGGCGACTCGTAGAACCTCATGCCCTCGAACCAGCCCTCGCCATAGTGGAACTGCCCCAGCATGGCCATGGACGCGCTCTCAGGGCGGACGAGACCGCCGGCGAAGCTCTTGAACACGAGCTGCGCGCTCGCGTCCATCGGAAATGAGGCGCAGTGGATTAGATCCCCGCCTGGGTCTCTGCTCGTCACTCTCACCATCCTCTCCACGAGCCTCTTCTTGCCCATGATCAGGAGCCCGCTTCCTTCAGGATCCAGCGCGTTGCCTAGTTCAGGTTCCATGGTACCATCTCCCGCCATGCGCCAAAGATGTGCGGGCTCGGGTTTTAAAAAGTTGTTATAGGTATGATGAAATGTTCTGCAATCAACGAAGTCCGTTCGGGAACAGGGAGCGGTCGATTTCGTTTAGCCCGGCCGACTTTCGCAGCTGTTCGCTGGTCATGCCTTCGAGGAATTCGGTCCGCACGATCTTGCCACGGAGCTGTTCCATGGTGAGAAGGTCCCGGTCGGGCTTCACAACGATGCCTTCCATGAACGAAGGCTCGCGCGTGTCCGGGTTCATGGCATAGGCGGAAACGCCGTGGTCTTTGACAAGGTTTGCCAGGTCGTTTGCCGTAAATTTGCCGGTTTCTATAAGAGGCACGAGGAAGATGCCGCCGTTGGAGAGCTGAGGGGGCAGAAGGCTCCGGTTAGCCATGAAATAGCGTACGACCTCCTTCTTCTCCCCCCGCGGCACGAACAGATGGACGTCTTTGTCAACCACTTCGAATACCGCGAACCTGGCCGGAATCCGGTAGGCGACGCTGCGGCGGTCCTTCAGATCCTCGGTGCAGAGGATGAACCGCTCCGTGTCGAATATGGCCTGCCTGCCATCCATCTTCTCCTCTATGATCACCCTTCCGGAAAGAAGATAGCGCTCGTCGCCGGGTTTCAGGTACGATTTCCCCTTCAGGCGGTTTCCGACGTTGAAGCGGAGCGTCTTTTCGTACTTGAAATCCATGCCTTGTATCTAATAGAAACATTTTAAAAGTGTTTCTGAACGTTGTAAAAAGCGTAATGTTTAAATACATCCTTTTACATATATAATAACATGGCTAAAAGGCTGGCAGCTGAAAGGATCGCGCGCCCGGATGGCATGGCACAGGCAGCCCAAGGCTTGCCGAGGGCGAGCATGCAGGCTACCCTTCCGCTGACAGAGGAACCGAAGCCGACACTAACCATCCTCGGCGCCCGCTACCTGGTTTCGCTGGCGAATTCCGGCTACCCCATAGAGGAGTCGCTGAAGAGGTTGAAGAAGAATAGCGAAGACGAGATCGTGATAACGAAACAGGCGCTCGACGAGCTCGAAACGGCGTGCGCACAGGGCACCATCGGAAGCAGGCAGCTGACCGACATAAAAAGGGCCATATGGCTGGGAATCGTGGCGCTCGAGAAGATGGATGTGGGCAAGGATGAGCGGGCGGAGGCGCACGAAGCCCTGCGGGTGGATCCGGATGATAAAGACGCGCGCCCCACCGAAAGCGAGCTTTCGATGCTGGTCCTCATGCAGCGGATGGAAGATGTCTACGACATCCTGCTGGTCGCTCACGCGGTTCCCGCGGCGCCGTCAGACAAGGCCCTTGCCGCGCCCGCGCGCGAGCCCTCGGTCGAAGACCTGAGGGGCTTTGGCGACGCGCAGGTAATGCAGGTTTTGGGGGAGCTCGGTTACGAGGGCAAAGGGGGCAACGGGCATTGGAAGATGCAGCACCCTGTTTCCGGTAATACGGCCACGATCCCCAAGCACAGGGAAATCAGCCCCAGGACCCTCAATGACATACTGAGGCAGAATGAGATCTCCAGAGGGGCGTTCCTCAGGGCGGCGCAGGAAGCAGGGCTGATAGACAGAAAAAGGGCCAGGGAGATCTTCGGCGAAGCGGAAACCAAGCCTGGCCAGAAAAAGGATTCCGCCGGCGCGCAGCCCGAACAGTCGGCCTGAGGCTCGGTAGCCATCTGCTCCTTCTTTAATTTTTTCCCCATACTATTCGAATCGGTGAATGTTATGACCATGTTATTCACTCCGGGGCCAGTGAAACTGACGGACGAGATAAGGATGGCACAGTCGCAGGAGATGATATCGCACCGCGAGCAGCGCTGGAACATCCTGCATATGGATTTGGTGGAGCGCTTCAAAAAATACACGAACGCGCACGAGGCGTACCTGGTCACCGGCTCGGGGACGCTCGGAATCGAGATGAATATTTTGAATTGCGTGAGGCGTGACGACAAGATGCTCACGCTCTCGAACGGCGAGTTCGGGAAGAGGTTCGCAGAGATAGCGCGCATCTATTGCGCGAACGTGGAGGAGCACAAGAACGAGGTCGGAAAGGGCTGGAACCTCGAGCGCGCGAAGGCGGTTATTGACGACTCGAGTGCGAAAGGCGCGAATGTTTTTGGAATGGTGTACAACGAGACATCCAACGGGACGCGCAACCACATAAAGGATATCTGCCTCTATGCGAAGAAAAAAGGGATGCGAACGATAATCGACGGGGTTTCCGCATGGCCCGCCACCGAGCTAGACATGAAGGCCATGGGCGTGGATTTCTTCTCCACTGGCTCGCAGAAGGCGGTCGCCGCGCCCCCCGGAATCGCGCTGATAGGCGTGAGCGAGGAAGGCGCGAAATTCAACGAGGCGAGAACAGACCCGATTCCCTCATACTACATGAACATGAAGAAGTACAGGAAATTCATGATTGAAAAGAAGCAGACTCCCTACACGCCCGCGGTCTCTCTCTATTTCGCGCTCAAGGCGGCATTCGACCATCTGGACAAGGAGGGCGGGCCCAAAGGATGCGAGCAGAGGCATAAAAAGGCTGCCGAGTTCACGCACAAATGGGCTGAATCGAGCGGCATGAAGGTCGTTGCAGAGCCGGATTTCCGCTCCAACACGATCACCGCGCTATGGACCGACAAGGCAAAGGACATCAAGAAGCAGATGCGCGAGAGGTACGACATAGAGATCGCCACGGGCATGGGCGAAACCAAGGAGAAGATGATAAGGATATGCCACATAGGCAATTTCACGCAGGCCGAGCTCGAGAAAGTGCTCGAGTGCGTGCGCACGCTTAAATAACTTGCCGCAGGAAATAATGTCGGAATTTTCAACTGGTGTTTCCATGTCCACGCAGTCTGACACTCTCACGCTCAACAAGCTCGTCTCGCTCACTTTTGACGAAAGCCCGAAGGTCAGGAAGGAGGCTGCCAAATCGCTCGGCGCCCTCGACGACCCTGCGGCGCTTTTCGCCCTTGTGGAGCTCAGCTACGACAAGGACGTGGGCGTGAAGAAGGCGGCGCAGGACATACTCGACCAGAAGAAGCACAGCGAGAAGGAGGTCATGTCGTTCGCCGAGATATTCTCCTCCGGGAAGAAGAAGGACGACTCGGCACAGGGCGGCCGGGCGCATGACACCAAGGAGAAGGTCCTCCAGCCGATCGCCATGCTCTTCGAGAAGAGGCTCGGCAAGGAGAAGGGGGATCGCGTGCGGGAGAAAATGATGCCCGCCATCGAGAAGATTTACCAGAAGTCGGTCATGCCCGAGAGCGAGAGGAGCGACGAGAGCGGAAGGAAGGCGATGCAGGAGTTCCTCACATCATACCTCGAGGCGGTGTCGGACGTGGGCCAGATAGGCCCGGCGGAGCCGGAACCCCCTGCGCAGGGCGACGAAACCCCGAGGGAAAAAGACGGGGGATTCGAGGTGCATGAAGAGCTCTCCGACGAGCTCGAAGAGATCGGCACAAAGGAGAAACGGTTCGAGATCGTCGGGAAGGAAATATCCGAGATAGAGGCGGCCGAGGAGATCGAGCAGAAGCAGGAGGGCGTCCTCGGGAAACTGCCGGACACGGTCTTCAAGAAGGCGTACGAGGCGATGATGCTCTCGGACGGCGATGACGACATCATGAAGCGCGAGATGGAGCGCGCCATGAAGAGCGCCAAGCACGACGTGAAGCTCGCCTATGTGCTGGCCAGGAAGAAGTTCAAGGAGACGGACATCACCCACCTCACGAAGGTGCGCAACGGCATGCGGAACGTCAACACCGAAGACCTCACCGTGAAGGAGGTTGAGAGCAAGGAATACGACCGGACGAAGAGGATGAAGGACGTGATGACCCGCATGGTCGTGAACGACGCCGAAGGCGACGAGGGCGTCGTCTACCTGTTCGATGGCAGGGGCTCCGAGGTCAAGCAGGGCATGAGGATACGCGTGGTCAAAGGATATGTGAAGACCTTCGAGTTCTCCGGAGAGACGGCGCTGACGATAAGCAAAAAGGGAAACGTTTATATTGTGTTATAGGCATATCTACTTTCTTATTAAAAGGGGTAAAGAATGGAAGACTTGACAAAATACGAGATTGCGAGGCTCATAGGCGCGCGGGCGCTCCAGCTTTCGACAGGCGCTCCGCCACTGATAAAGCCCGATGCCAGCATGGGTTTCATAGGCATAGCCCAGGCGGAACTCGACAGGAAGGTCCTGCCGCTCTCCGTAATGAGAGGGTAGGGAAACACTAGTTATTTCTCCAAAGGAAGGCCATCAACTAGTTCAATCTCATATCCCGGCCCGTCCTCCCGGAGCAGTATCCTTTTTTCAGAATCCACCCAGTCGATGATGGGTTCGCTGTCAGACGGGGCGATTTTGATGACGTACGCCTCCCTCCCCTTGTAATACTCCCTCCGGATGGCCGTGTAGTTCACGTCTGATATGTGCTTCTCCATCTTGTCGAAAACCAGGTAGGTCGAGACGTTCCAGCGCCAGCCGTCCCCCACCGCGAGCATCCATGGCTTGGTGAGTATCAGGGCCGGCACGGAGTAAGAGGAATTCTGGCCGCTGTTGTCGTTTCCCCTGCTGTCCAGGCATATCATCGCCGACGTGCCGGCGAGGCTGATTATCGTGCATCCGGGGCCTCCGATCACGGCATATGTGAGGTTTGCGCTCCCATTGCCCGCGGTGTACACGTAGGTGTAGCTCTCGCCGGAGGCTATGTGCAGGTCCGTGTTCTTGGCCAGCTTGCCTTCCTTGATGAGGAAAACCGGGTTGTCGAGCTGCGGCTTCAGTGTCAACATCGAGAATACCATCACTGCCACCAGCACCGCGAGCGCGATGAGCGCGACCTTCGCCTGTGAGAGCTCCTTTTTCGCTTCCATCCCGCAATCACTGTTTTTTAGCGATCTCCCCGAACCGGGCGTATGGCCTTGAGGTCGGGGTTTTCAGCTCTTCGAAAAGTATCTGCGATATGCGCATGCCAGCGCGGAGCGTGACCGGGAACGGGGCGAGGTTCACTATCTCGAGCACCTGGTGGTTGTCGCTGCCCGGCTGCACGACCGCGGCGGTTATGTGGATTATCAGGCCCATCCGCGCATAGCGGGACCTGCCTTCCAGCTTCCCGATGATGTTCGGGGGCAGGGTTATCCTCTCGACTGTCTTTCCGAGGCATAGCTCTCCTTGCCTCAGCTCGATTTTGTCCGCCTTCCTCATCTCGAACGCCTCCTGGAATGGGGTCTTGCTGAGGTCCACGGGCTTGCCTACGTACTGCTTCTTGAAGGTGTACCACTCATCGCCCAGGGTGAGGTCCACGGACGCCGGGCCGACCTGCTTCTCATCGAAAGGCTCGATGCGGATTATCCCTTTTTTCAGATATTCCCGGATGTCGACATCAGAGAGTGTCATGATGGTATTTCTTCGCCACGCTTTAAAATTACTTGCCGATGACCTCTAATCATGCTTGAGAGGCTGGAGCCGCTGGCGCAGCGGATAAGGGAGACGCGCGAGCGGCTGGCGGAGAACGCCGCCGAGATAAGGAAGTCGGAGGGCGCAGTCCCCGGCCTGGAAGAGAACGGGCTGGCGATGCCGGTTCAGAGGATCGTTCCTGCCTTCTCGGTGTGCGCGGTGGACGGCGGCCTGCTCGCGGACAGGTTCGTGGGTTCGGACATACTTGTCCGGCGGTCGGTCGCGGTGGGTTTCAGGTATGACAACGGAAAGCTCGCGGCAGCGGGATACCATCCCAGGAAATTCCCTGAGACAGAGGTCGGCTTCAGGAACGGGCTTGACGAGCACGAGGCGCTCGTCTTCCGCTCGCTCTTCAGGCTTGACGGCGAGATATCCACGGCCCTTGAGGCGGTGGAGAAATTCAGGCCGGACTACCTGCTGCTGGACGGGTCAATCGTCCCGCTCGGAGCGGACAGGCCAGGGGACGGGTCTGTGCTGTCAGCCGACTACGAGAAGCTTCTAGGAACTTATCGGAAACTCTACAAAAAATGCGGGGAGCTCGGGTGCCAGCTTGTAGGGGTGATAAAGGACAGCAGGGGCAAGCGGCTCGCGGAGATACTGAAGGACAGGCTGATCGTTGATGTCCCTGATGCCGTGCTCGCAGACGCGCTGCTGC
>Ga0209777_10001058_pt1 | contig 41911 bp, 35 predicted proteins | sample FrelakmetHBP12HB_FD_187147 | JGI IMG/M metagenome (GOLD analysis project Ga0209777, IMG submission 187147) | Freshwater lake sediment microbial communities from the University of Notre Dame, USA, for methane emissions studies -HBP12 HB (SPAdes)... | ecosystem: Environmental > Aquatic >...
TGTCTGGGCCGCGCCCTCGCCATCGGCCACATTAAACCGCTCCTCTATCACGTGTGGAGAGAGTTCTATAATTTCCTTGACGCTAACGGCATAATCTTGGGGTTTACGTACCGATCTCAAGCCGGCCTTTTCAGCCATCAACGATGTAACCCCGTCGGCAGCCAGCACTACGTCAGCGGAGATGTTGTCCTGCCCGCATATGATCCCCTTAACCTTACCATCCACGACTATCAGGTCATCTACTCTGTTCTTGGTCACAAGTGCGCCGCCGGCTTCAATTACCTTTTCAGAGAGCCAGCGGTCAAACTTACCCCTCAAGAGAGTGAAACTGTGATAGGGTTTTTGCCCGAACCGCTCACTGGCCAGATTAATGGAAACAGACGCCCTTTCCCCCATCAGGCTTATTATCTCCCTGGTTACGCGCCTCTCCAGTGGAGCCTCCTCAAACAGCCCTGGAAGGAGATGCCTTATCGGATTCAGGTAAAGCCGCCCGCCAGTGACATTCTTAGCCCCTGAGTAATCACCTCTCTCTAGTACCAGAACCTCAACTCCGTCTTTAGCCAAGCAATACGCTGCAGAGAGGCCAGCTAGACCGCCTCCAACGACAACAACCTCAAACTTATCCACTAAGGATCTCCGACTTATGCAACTTCCAATTCTATCCCTTTAGGACGAAGTCATCTCCGAAAACGTCTCTAACAATTATGAGCTTCATAACATTAGCCGCACCCTCGGCGCCCACTACATAGGACATAGCTCCTCTCATTGCCATCTCCAAAGGAGATTCTTTGGTGTAGCCAAAAGCACCCAATATGACCATAGCCTTCTGAGCAGTCTCCACGGCCAGCAGCGGAGATAGCCATTTGCATTCCGCAATCGCCACGTTGATATCTTTCTGAGTGAAGCTCCCTGGCTCGGCGTAGTACATGTCTATCATCCAACAAGCCTTCTGCAGCATTAGTTTCAGCATATCCAGTCTGGCATACAGATCAGCCACATCGAAAGAAATCCCTTGAAACTGGCTTATTGGCCGGCCGAACGCCTTTCTCTGCTTAGCATATTCCGTGGCTATTTCTAGGCACTTCTCTGCGCCGCCCAGGCAGGCGGCAGAGACAACCGCTCTGGCTACGTTAAACCCTTCCATACAGTGGTAGAAACCTTTCCCCTCCTTGCCAAGAACATATTTCTCGGATACTTCTGTATCCTTATATGTAAATCCTCCCGTGGAAAGACCCATTCGTCCCATATCTTTGTAGGTGGTACTGGTCATACCGTTGACTTGGTTAGGCATTACCCCGATAAGAGTCATGCCACCTCTCAGTCCCTTGGAGGGATCAGTAACAAACAGACTGGTGTGTCCACCTCCTCTAACCTGACACTCAGTTACCTGGCTGATATATGCCTTCTCACCATTGATTATGAATTTATCCTTTTTCTTGACAGCAGTAGTCTTGATCGCGGCAACGTCAGAGCCCCCGCCTGGTTCAGTTACGGCGATGCCCCAACTCCATTCGCCGGAAGCCAATTTGGGCAGGACTTCTCTCTTCACCTCTTCCTTAGCATAAAGGTTCAGAAACATGCCTCCCCAACCAATGGTGAGCAATGTGTAGACTGGAAGGGACATGCTCAATTCGGCCCTAGCTAGTTCCTGAATCGCGATATTGGCGTATTGCATCTCCTCGCCTGGCTGAGCTGATCCGCCATACTTCTCAGGGATGACACAGCCAAAGACGCCTATATCAGCTAGTCCTTTTATTATGTCATCGGGGATACCAGATTCTTTCTCGTCGATCTCTCTGGCCTTAGGCTCAACATTATTCTCACAATATTCCCTGACTGCTCTTTTGAAAAGCTCCTGCTCACGTGAAATTCTAAATTCCATAGTAACACCTCCTAATTTTTTTGAAACCCAATCTATTATTAATTACACCACGTCACATGACCATATTTTTACAATCTGAATTCCATGATAATACCTCCTAATTCTTTGAAAGCCTATCTATCTATTATTAATTACACCATGTCACATGGCCATGCTTCAAAAGCGCAGACGGTAAGTTCAAAGTTGAGTTATCTTCTGGTGCATCCAAGCAAACAAAAATTCTCTTTTTCTCTTTGGTTCGTCACATTAGAAGGTGGGGAGTCGCTTTTTCGATAATTGGCTTCAGTTCCCTCATGCTTTCACCAATCATATTGACAGCTGTATCCACCTCTTTATCGGTCATAGGGACGGAGATGCAAAGGAAGCCTCGGCGTGCCATGAATAACCCCCTCTTGATTAGGGAGAGATGAAGTAGGTGTATCAGATCCATATCTCTAGTACGTGCCGTGCGTGCGTCCACTACCTTCTGATTCGTGAAGTGTATATTCATGAGGGATCCGAAGCCAGTCACCTGAGAGTTTATCTTGAGGTCAGTAAACACATCGCGAATTCCCTGGGCGAGTTTCTCCCCTAGACGATTAAGCCTCTTTATCTCGCTAGGAGTCAGCGTAGTCAGGGCAACAATACCCGCGGCAGACGTGATGGGATTCCCATTTAGCGTCCCGCCATGGTGTACTTTACCAACTAGTGGCGAGAACATTTGCATAATATCTTCGCGCCCGCCGAAAGCACCCACGGGAAAGCCTGAGGCAATCGTCTTGCCGAGGGCAGTTAGGTCTGGTTTGATACCATATACGTTCTGTAATCCTCCGTAATCGAGCCTGAAGGTGAAGACCTCGTCGAAGATAAGGAGCACATGGTTCTCTTGAGTTATCTTGCGTAAGAATGGCAGGTAATCGCCCTGTGATGGGACCTGACCGACAGCTCCCATCTGCGGTTCAACAATAACCGCTGCTAGCTCATCCTTGTGCTCGCGGACCACCTTCTCTACCTGCTCCTTATTGTTAAAGGAAACAAAAAAGGTATTATCCATCGTACCTTTTGGCACCCCTGAGGTCTCACCATCTGCGAGAACAACGTCGTAGTTCCCATGGTAACATCCTTCCATCTTGACAAGCTTATCTTTGCCAGTATAGGCACGAGCGGCGCGCACTGTCATCATCACTGCCTCAGTCCCAGAGTTGCAGAATCTCAGCTTGTCGATAGAGCTAATACGTTCGCGTATTAGTTCCGCCCATCGGTTCATGCTCTCAGTAGGGGCAGCTAGGGCAGTGCACTTCGCTACCTGTTTTGTAATCGCCTCGATAATTTTTGGATGAGCGTGCCCCAGTATAGTCGCCGAAAAGCAGCTTACGAAATCGAGAAATTCGTGACCATCAACATCCCACAAGCGGCATCCCTTGGCGTTATCGACGAAGAAAGGATATGGGGCGTAGTGCATTGCCTCACGAGTATTGCCACCAGGTAAGACCTTTTTTGCAGCCTCCGTTAATGCCCCGGACTTGGGCATGTCTTTCTTATAGGCTTCTTCGTACTTCTTTATAGCTTCTACCATGACTGGTGATGTGGCCATTCTTTACCTCCAATATGAGCTATAGATTCATTTCCTTGATGTCAGTTGGAATGATTAGTCTCGCCTCGGTTACCTTCTGGACATCTTCAGGACTCACTCCGGGTGCTACCTCTTTCAGGACAAGCCCCTGAGGAGTTACTTCAATGTACGCTAGGTTTGTTACTACTGTGTTTACTACTCCTTTTGCTGTAAGGGGATACGTGCATTCTCTCACAAGTCGTGGCTCTCCATTAGGTTGTGTATGCTCCATCGCTACAATGACTCTGTTGCCGCCAGTCACCATGTCCATCGCGCCCCCAATATTTCCTACTCCTCTTTCTGGTATCATCCAGTTAGCGAGGTCTCCCAGTTCCGACACCTGGAGCCCACCCAGTACACAGACATCAATATGTCCACCTCGAACCATGGCAAATGAGTCCGCTTGATGAAAGAAGCACGCTCCAGGCAGAAGGCTAACTGGCTGCGCCCCAGCATTGACAAGCTCGGCATCCATTTTTTCAGGGTCTTCGACTATTGGCCCATACTTAAGGATTCCATTTTCGGAGTGGAATACTATCTCCACGTCGTTAGGGATAAAGTCGGCGACCATGGTGGGAATACCTATGCCCAGATTCACGTAGTCACCATCTTTTAGCTCCCTAGCAATTCGCGCTGCAATAAGTTCTCTGGTTAATCCTAGCATAATGGTGACCTCCTATCACGCTTCCTTAGATTAGATTCTGACCTAAGGCTTCCCCGGTGGTCTGAATAGAGCCACGGCGCAGAATGTTTTTCACCCGTCACAACGCGTTTAACAAAAATACTCGGTGTAATAATAATCTCGGGGTCAAGGTCCCCAACATCTACTATCTCATCCACTTCAGCAATGGTGACTCTAGCTGCCATTGCCATCAGGGGATTAAAATTCCTAGCGGCTTTACGGTAAACCAGGTTACCTAGGCGATCGCCCTTGTGGGCTTTGACGAAAGCAAAATCAGCGTATAGAGCATGTTCCAGCAGGTACTCTCTACCATTAAAGACTCGTTTCTCCTTACCTGCCTCAATGATAGTGCCCACGCCGGCTGGGGTGTAGAAGGCGGAGATGCCTGCCCCGGCTGCCCGGATCCTCTCAGCGAGGGTGCCCTGGGGGACTAGTTCCAGTTCCACCTCGCCAGCACGATATTTTCGCTCAAAAGTAGTCACCCGGCTTTTGCGGGCAGCAACAGGGAAAGTGAAAATTGCTTTCTTGACCTGCCTTCGCTCCAATAAAAGCGAAAGGTCCTTCGCATCAGTTGAAGCATGACCCTGGTTGGCTATGACCGTGAGGTTTCTAACGTCGAGCCTGGACAATGCCTCTATGAGTGTCAGGGGATGTCCGGCGGGCCCAAATCCACCCAACATAATAGTGGCACCGTCAAATACATCTGCCACTGCTTCATCTGGCGATGAATAAATCTTATTGATCATGGTATCAACTCACTCTCCGACACGCGGTAAAGCTCCTGTTAAGAGTTTGTACTCTGTACTAGGCAAAAGTGGCCAATTACAGAAGCACTTTTAGCTTCTCCTTACTCTACTCCAGGCGAAGTCAAAACTATTTTTGAAGGTATCAACGAAATCCACAAAGGGGTTTTCATGTGTTTAGTCCCTTATACTTTGATGCCCACTATCTATCCACTGCTTCTGTATTATATACATACTTTTGTGCATAATCTCTTTCATTGGCCGATAGGGAGCATCGTATTGACGTTACGTATCATGATGGTCTTTCTATGATCATACAAATTCCCTGGCCTCCGCCCCCACAAATAGTTACAAGACCCCATCGGCATTGGCGTCGTTTCATCTCGTGGACGAGTGTCACCAGCCTCATAACGCCCGTGGCACCGATGGGATGTCCTAGGGAGATGCCAGAGCCGTTTACATTCACCTTTGTCTCTATGTCCGCTGTACCTATACCCATTAGCTTTGCATCTGCCAGTGCCTGGGCAGCGAAAGCCTCTTGTATTTCGATCAGATCTATTTCGTCGATTCGCAATTTGGCCTTTCGTAAAGCTTTATTGACTGCAATAGGGACAGAGGGATATGTCAAGGTAGGATCCGCGCCCGCCACGGCGAAAGACCGGACAAACGCCATCTGTTCTGCTCCAAGTTGGTGGGCTCTCCTCGGATTCATAAGCACAACAGCTGCCGCCCCGTCGTTTTCGCTAGATGAGTTACCGGCTGTGCAAATCCCCCCCTTGTACACAGGCTTGAGCTCAGAAAGTTTCTCTATCGATGTATCCCGTCGGGGAGTCTCATCGGTGTCGATGGCGACGCTATTACCTTTTTTCTGGGGGATCTCAATCGGGATTATTTCCTCCTTAAACCTGCAGCTGTCTATTGCTGCAATTGCACAGCGATGTGAACGCAGTGCCCACCTGTCGGCCTCTTCACGGCTTATATGTTCTTTTTTTGCCGCCTCTTCAGCCCAACTCATCATCGAGTTCAATTCACCAAACCTTTCGATGGGCTGGTGCATCGGCCTTCCGCGCTGTATTCTGTCGTAGAATGGCATGCCCCATAACCCGAGACTTCCGTGTCCCCTAGGAAAGAAACCCCACTTTTCATCGTTCTTTCCCCCTACACCCCATTTTATATAGTCTCCTGGTATATAGAATTCGGCGCGGCTCATGCTCTCGGCGCCGCCGGCAATGACGATTTCTGCTTCTCCTGCTTGAATTAGGAGGGAGGCACTCCAAACAGCTTGAATGCCCGAGCAACAGCGGCGATCGATGGTGAAACCGGGGATTTCTACGGGCCACCCTGCCTGCAGCAAAGCCAGACGCGCTAAATTGGCTGCTTCACCATTGGCGTAAGATTGACCTATAATAACCTCATCGACATCCTCCGGGGCTACTTTGGCTCTGCTTATTGCTCCATTTAGGACAAGGGCGGTCAGTTTTTCGATGGGAATATCGCGCAGGCTCCCGCAATAGGCTCCAATAGGACTTCTCACAGCGCTGGTAATTACCACTTCATTCATGATGCTCCTTTACGTGGTCAACGAATTTGTGGCCTTCGGGCTTTTTCCAGATATATTATATACTGCTCACTTCTCTCAATTAATTTATGTGCATTTATTGTATACTGGTCGCGGTCAGGTTTCAGCACCGTTCCTCTAAAGGGGTTTACAAGGGCCGTTACGTGTTATTGTGATATAATATAAGTGGTGCTTATTCCGCTTACACCATTTAATATTTAGAGAAAACAAGGTGCTAAGATCGGGTAGTCTAATTAGACGCTGGCACTGAGAACAAAGCAAATTCCGTGGCGGAAGTTGTTATTATGACTAATGCGCAAATTAGCCCAGATAAGATAGAGTTGGTCAGTGTAAAGGATCTGAGAGAGCATCCATTTTCTGTTAGCATCTATGGCAAGGATGATCATAGTGATTTGGTGGCCAGCATTAAGGAACTCGGCGTTTTGACCCCTCTGGTTATTCAGGGCAATACTGTAATAAGTGGCCATCGCAGGTTAAGAGCATCCATTGATGCTGGCCTTGAAGTCGTGCCGTGTATCCAGAGAAGATACTTCTCTATTATCGACGAACAAGAGGCGATTCTCGAATTTAATCGCTCACGTACTAAGACATTACTTCAGTTGTTTAGAGAGGGAGAGGCCCTACAAAGAATAGGAAAGGAGAAAGGCAAGCAGAGGCAGATTATGGGAGGGCGCGAAAAGGTTGTGCAAAATTTCGCACAACCTGGGTCACGAAAAACGCGCGACTATGTAGCGTCGGCACTTGGCATTGGTTCTGGCGAACAATGGCGAAAGCTTTGCTTTGTTGGACACAATAACCTAGGGCTGCTTGAAGAAACGAAGTCGGGCAAAGTAAGTATAAACAAGTTATATCTGGCAACCAAAGTAAAAGAAGGAACAAGTCATCCGATTCAACTCACGTCGAAAAAAGACTTCCCCCAAAACACATCAGAAGAGAAAGCCATCCAACCACCCATAATTAACTACGGTTCTTTTGAAGAAAAAGCTGATGAAATCCCGGACAATTCTGTAGGATTAATAGTAGTTCATTATATGCGTGATTTGGTGGATTTGGACAGATGGGAAAAATTGGCATCGATAGCTTCCCGTGTCCTTGTTGAGGGAGGATTTCTTATTGCCTACGTTTCTAAGATGTACCTTGCTGAGGCCTTATGGTCAACGAAGATGTATCTTAGATACTACTGGATTATTTGTCTCAAGGTGACTGACTCTGAGCGTTGGGTTCAACCCCTAAACGTAGTTACTGATTGGGTGCCAATCATAATATTTAGCAAGGGTGAACCACGGAAGACAGGAGTCAAACTATGGCGTGACTCTTTTAGTCAGCAGTGTCACAAAAAATGCGATAAATGGAGTAGCACGATTTCCGCGAGGCATTTGATAAGACAATTTTCTTTTGAGAATGACACAGTACTTGATCCGTTTGCACACAAGGGTGAATTCCTACTAGCTGCACTTTTTGAAGGCAGAAGAGCTTTTGGCTATGAGAGCAATTTGAATCATTATGAGACTGCCAAGCAACTGCTTTCGAATGTTTCGGAGGTAAGGGAGCACAATATGAAACTGTGCCCTCGCCCGGATTGTGGAGGACACATGTTTCGTGAAGACGATGAGCTATTCTGCGTAAAATGCGGCTACCGCATCGAGGCACGGCACGAGGAAGCGATCATTGGCAAGCGACGCTTAGATTCAAATGCAAGCAATATGTACCTAGCAAGGCCCGGGGGTTCCTCGAGGCTTTAGGAACCGGCAACTAGTATACAGTGGAATATTCTACCTTCAAAGCTCATCTCAGTAGTCTTACGACGCCTAAGGTCAAGCCACATATCAAGGTTAGATCTTAGCCAGTTCTCCCGCAGGTTGCTTCTATTCTCATTGGAGCCACTCGATATCACGCGCTTCGTATTCCATTTTTTTCGCTACTAGGCATACATCGAATTCCCATAAATGGCCAATCTCTCTGTGCTGACAAGTTGACGTTGGATATCACAGTCGAACCGTGGATACCGTGTGCTGAACATCGCCCGAGTTCCAAACAATGGCGTAAAGAATAATGAGATGATGTAGGTGCCAATCTTGGCGAGAGCGCCTGCTTGCTTCTTTGTCGTGGCAATGATAATCTGAGTTTCCGTAGGAGACATAATTTATTCATCTGATGGGGGGTGACTTGCGGTGTTAGCCTTACAGGGGATTAAGGTCCTGGAGTTAAGTAGTTGGATATTTGGTCCTGCATGTGGCGCTATTTTAGGAGAGTGGGGTGCAGACGTTACTAAGATAGAGAACCCGGAAGGAGGTGACGCGACCAGAGGAATATTAGCCACAGGGCTTCGTTCTGTCCAAGAGTATAACTACATCTTTGAACTATGCAATAGAAACAAGCGTGGTATAGCGGTTAATTTGGATATTGAGAAGGGGAGGGAAATTCTGCATAAGCTAGTAGAAAAATCGGATGTCTTTGTTACGAATCTGCTGCCTGGAATAGCCCGTAAACTAGCTTCTGATTATGAAACTGTGAGCGGGATTAACCCCAAAATCATTTATGCTCAGGCTAGTGGGTATGGGCCCGAGGGACCTGATAAGTATAAACCTGGCTTCGATGAAGTAGCATTCTGGGCGCGGTCGGGGATAATGTCACTGATGGGAGAACCAGATTCTCCTCCTGTTCCGCTTCGTGGGGCTATGGGAGATCTTACGGGCGCTGCCTTTCTGGCTGGCGCCATAGCGCTGGCCTTGCTAGCCAGAGAGCGATTTGGTCTTGGACAACGGGTTGATGTATCTCTATTGGCATCTGGTTTATGGGTTGGGGGGTACGACGTGCAAGCTGCTCTTTCAACGGGACAGGATTCGGAGAGAAGGTCACGGAGAACGATAGGGAATCCATTATACAATACATATCAAACTAAGGACTCGAAATGGCTTTTCTTTGCTATGCTTCAAACGGATCGATATTGGCGAGATGTATGCAAAGCCCTGGGAAGAGAAGACCTTGAGAACGATGCTAGGTTTGATTCTCATGTTAAGCGCTGCCAAAACAGTGCTGTTCTAATATCTATTCTGGACGAGGTGCTGGCCACGAAAACCAGAGCTGAGTGGGCAACAGTATTTAACCAACATAAGATGGTATGGGATCCTGAGCCTTTGCTCTCTGAGGTGCTTTCAGACCCGCAGGTACTAGCAAACAAGTATATAGCTGAACTCAATCACCCGACGTATGGCAAACTCAAGTTAGTTGGCACTCCATTCCAATTTGACAAAATGCCTACGCAACCGAGGAGACATGCCCCACAGTTAGGCGAGCATACTGAGGAAATTTTGCTGGAGATAGGATATGACTGGGACGAAATCCTGAGGTTGAAAGACAGCAGTGCGATACCTTAGAACACTGAAAAATATGGCGGCTATGGATGGGAATGATGAGTAAATGAGGAGTATACGAAGTCTATGCGGGCAGTCCATGCACAAAGTCACAGAAGGAGGATCAAATAGTTCGATAATTACTATTTTACGTTAAGCTGATTAGCATAGGAGGGTAAATGATTATAGACTTTCGCATAGCAGTGCCGCATAAGGATTATATGGACCTGCCGAGCCCCGAAGAGGCTGCAAAGAGGAGAAGTAAAGATACTCGTAGAGGCTATGACAGGGTGTATAAAATGCCCCTAGTTCAGGAAGAGTGGAAAGGGTCGGCCGAAGGCATTATCCGAAGTATGGAGGAGGCAGGGGTTGACAAAGCGGTTCTGCAGGCAGAGTACGGTGGAGTTGGAGACTACCACGCGCTGAATGATGCAGCTTTCAGGATAGCTCAGGCGCACGCAGACAAATTTCCCGTCTATTTCATGTGCCTAAATCCCCTTGCAGATGAAAACATGGTTGAGGTCCTAAAAAGGGGGGTAGAAGAGCAAGGATTCAGGGGAGTCAATGTACAGGCTTGGGCTGTTAGGGTAAGCAGCACTGATAGCAGATTCTGGCCTGTATATGCAAAATGCCAAGAGCTGGGACTAATAGTGACTGTCCATTCTTCCATTAGTTTCAATTTGGATCGCGCTCTTGAGTATTCACATGTCTCTCACCTTGACAAGATAGCCTGCGACTTTCCAGAGCTTGTCCTGGTGGCTAATCACGGTGGTTGGCCATGGGTTACTGAGATGGTGGCGATAGCTTGGAAACACCCCAACGTTTACATCGAGCTTGGAGCAATTTCACCAAAGTACATCGGGACAACGGGCACTGGCTGGGAGCCACTGATGAGATATGGCAACACTATTCTACAGAACCAAGTCTTATTTGCTACTGACAGCATGATACCGCATAAGCGTTGCATTGATGAGATCAGAGATTTACCTCTTAAAGAAGAAGTGAAAGAGAAGTGGTTAGGCCTGAACGCGTCTCAAGTATTAGGGCTCAGTAAAATCTAATGGGGTTGGTGATGCTCAGGATATTGGATGAGCGCGGAGCAATTACAAAAGTTAGTCAATCATGATATTGCAGTCGGAGCTATGCTCTTTGTTTGGTGGGCTCTGGGGCGAGGAATCAATGGGAAAGGAGGTGGCTCTGAGAATAGACTGCAGAAGAGACATTAGTATGAGAAATTTAGAATCCGAATTGAGAGCCACAATAACAAACGCGATTTCTCGTGATGACGGTAATGCAGCGAATAGAAGAACTATCGAAGGAGGTTTAATCTGATGCGATTTCGGGAGAAAGTAGCTGTAGTAACTGGCGGCGGGATGGGGATGGGTGCGGTACATTGCCTGAATCTGGCTAAGGAAGGCGCCAACGTTGTGGTCGCCGATATAAACCTTCCTGAAGCAAAGAAGATAGCCAAGCAGATTAAAGAGATGGGACGCCAATCGCTTGCCGTAAAGTGTGACGTATCAATTAAGAAAGAAGTCGAGCAGATGGTAAAGGAGGCTGTTGGCGCGTTCGGTAAAATAGACATACTGGTTAATAATGCGGGTATTCTCATAGATGCACTACCAGAAGAAATGTCCGAGGAAGGCTGGGACAAAACCATGGGTGTAAATCTTAAAGGACAGTTTCTTTGTGCTCAGGCAGTGGGCAAACAGATGATCAAGCAAGGTGGTGGCAAAATAGTAAATATTGCTTCAGTATCGGGACACAGAGGATTGAAGGGTGAGGTCGCCTATGGTCCTTCCAAGGCCGGCGTACTGGGCTTGACCAAGGTACTAGCTATAGAATGGGCGAAATACAAGATAAATGTAAACTCAGTAAGCCCCCAGAGTACCATAACCCAGATGATATTGGATTTTTACAAGACATATGGACTAGACAAGGAAAGCGAAGATAAGAAAGTACCTCTGGGACGGCAAAACCAACCCCAGGATGTAACCAATGCGGTCCTGTTCCTAGCGTCTGACGAGGCCGATATAATAACCGGAGCAGATTTGGTTGTGGATGGTGGTCTTTGTGCCGTTTATCCTATTTAGGGTCAAATCGGCTGACTTAGATGTTCTTCTCGATGAATGTCCGAGGTTATAGTACAGCTTATAAAAAGACGGGCGCTACTTTAAGTAGCGCCCGCGCTTTTATAGTCGTAGAAACCGCGCCCTGTCTTCCTTCCCAAATTACCCGCTCTCACTTTCATGACTACGCAGTGGGGTGGGGCGAAAACATCCCGCTTGAATTCCTGGTATAACGTCTGATTGCCCGCCAAGCCAATTTCCAAACCGGTAAGATCACCAAGTTCAAACGGCCCCATCCGAAAGTTGTATGCCGTCTTCAGAGCGATGTCGATATCCCGGAAGGAGGCTGAGCCTCCATCATATATATTGGAGGCCTCGTTGCGCCACACGTTCAGCACTCGGTTGGCTATAAAGCCGGCTGAGTCTTTGCATATTGCCGGCTCCTTACCGAGCTTCTTGCAGAAGTTGACCATAGTCTCAAGCACTTCTGGCGACACTGCTTCTGTCGTGACAACCTCAATCCCTCGCATTATCTGGGGGGGGTTAAACCAGTGCATTCCGACAAATCGGTCGGCTCTCTTTGTCACCGATGCCATTTCAGTAATAGATTGATAGGAGGTGTTGGAGGCAAATATGGTATGCTTCGGGCATATCTGGTCCAATTGCCGATAGGTATCCTGCTTTATTTTCATATTCTCAACAATCGCTTCAATTACTAGGTCAGTCTGCCGTGCTGCTATGGAAATGTTAGTAGATGTGCTTATCTTATCTAAAATACCAGCGGCTTCCTCTGTAGTTACCTTCTTTCGCTCCAAACTGCCTTGGAGATACTCTTTAATCCTGTTCAGACCGTTCTGTACAAATTCTTCCTGAATATCGACCATGACGACAGTGCAGCCTTTCTGTGCACAGACAAGAGAAATTCCGTGTCCCATTGCGCCGGCACCAAGAACGCATACGCTATTTATTTCCATTTCCTTTCTCCTCTGCTCATTTCCCTCGAAATTCAGGCTTTCGTTTCTCCAGATATGCATTTACTCCTTCCTGGCAGTCTTTGGTGGAGAAGCAAAATGCGAAATTGGCAGCTTCAAAATTCAGCCCAGCAGCTAAATCTGTGTAGATTCCCTTGTTAATGGTCTTCTTTGCTATTTTAATGGTGAGCGGGCTTTTACTAGTAATAGCTTCCGCTATTTGGATAACCGTTTCCTCCAACTGTTTAGCTGGGACCACCCTATCCACTAGGCCTATTCTTTCGGCTTCAAATGCATCGATTACTCTGCCAGTAAGTATCAATTCTTTGGCGCGTCCCCAGCCGATGAGCCGGGGCAACCGCTGCGTTGCTCCGCCTCCCGGAATAATACCGAGGTTAATCTCGGGCTGTCCGAATTTGGCCGTATCAGCGGCTATCCGTATATCGCAGCAGAGCGCCAACTCATTACCGCCGCCGAGGCAGTATCCATTTATCATGGCGATAACTGGTATTGGTAAGTTCTCTACAGCATGCCAGAACGGCTGCGTTATTGTCTTCTGGCGCTCTTCCATAGTCACACTGTCGACTCCTTTGAATTCTTGAATATCAGCACCGGCAACAAAAGCCTTATCTCCGGCACCGGTGATGATGAGAACACGAATGCTCTCATCGTCCTTAAGTGACTCGGCGACTTGCCTAATTTCAACTCTAGTGGCTATGTTCAGTGCATTTCTGGCGTCGGGACGATTAATCACCAACTTGGCGATCCTCTTCTCCCTGTCCACGGTGTACACAATATTCTTAAATTCCATGGTGACCTCCGTTAATCATAATTATAGAAACCTTTCCCTGTTCTTCTGCCTAGTCTTCCCGCTGATACCATCTCTCGGAGCAAGCGGCATGGCAGGTATTTTGGCGTCTCTTTGGCAGCTTCCTCCAAAATAGCCACCACATAGTCGATACCGAGGTAGTCGGCAAACTCAAAAGGGCCCATCGGCCAGTTCAAGCATAATTTAGTGATCTTATCGATGTCTTCTTTGCTCGCGGTATTGGTGGTAGCAATGATAGCAGCTTCATTTATCGCAATTGCCAGAGTGCGGTCAACTAGCAGACCGGGTACATCAGCAACTACAATCACGGTGGCCCCGGTCTTCTCTACAGCACTCTTGACGGTGGCAATAGCTTCTGCAGATGTCTCCAATCCCCGGGCCAATTGCACGAGACATTTTTCGGCAAACGGATTGAAGATGAAGTTTGCCCCCAGAACAATCTTCGGTCTTCCTGTTAAGGTGCCAATTTCAGTAACCACACCCGAGGTTGTGGTAGCCAGAATGGTCTGCGGTAGGGCTTTCTTGGCACATTCGGCTAATACCTGCTTCTTTGGCTCGAGTCCGGAGTCAATAGCCTCAATAATGAAAGCAGCCTCAGACATATCCTGAGTAAAGCCTGTCTTCCCTCGTATTACAACGGAACCCGCTTTTGAGAACAATTGCCCAATCTTGTTCCCGAGGTTTGAAGTGCCGATGATGGCGATCGTATCACTGTAATCCATTTATCCTGTCCTCCTGCATCGGGATCTTTAGAGCCTACATCCCGGGCCATTTTCGTTTCTCGGAGCTCTACGACAGTACGGGTAATAGAGATATCGTTGCGCTAACCGCCGATCTGCTGAATCCGATACGGTGGCCTGGCTCTGTGTCGGTATCTTACGGCAGAAATTTCGAATCGTCGCCTTCTCCAATAGGGATGTTGATACTGAACTTAGGGAACGGCGAACTGGTATCTTTACCCAATTGAGACATTATTACGTGTCACGGGTCCATTTAATTGTCGAATGACCAACTAGGAGTGAGATGATTTCAAGTTCTTGATAAGTTTACGAAACGAGGGCCATCCGCTTGGTTAGCTAGCCGTTGGCAACTAAGTTGTTAACACAGCACGAATGCGTTTGGATGGTCTTCAGGAATAAGACTTGTCCTTTCCCGATTTCTAGACTTTCTCAAAATTATAGACTATATAATCTGGCAAATTCTTCTTCACAGTCAGCCTAACGTTCAGGCCAACCCGGATATCCTCTTGTGGAATGCTATCGCTCATCAATGCCAGGGCTCTAATGTCATCTTCAAACTGAGCCACACCGATCACATACGGAGTGCGATTTTCAAACCCAGCTGGACCATAGTTCACGACAGTATATGTCAGGAGCTTCCCCGGTTTCTTTATCTCAACCCATTCTACCTTGTTACCAAAACACTTCGGGCAGTCTGCTTTGGGGGGAAAATACAGGAGGCCACAATCCTTACATCTTGTCGCCATGACTTTGCCATCTTCGAGATACTTTAAGAACTCTGGAATTTTTGTGTCCTTGGTATAATGAACAATGCCAAATTCTTCGAAGCTTCCGTTCTCGCTCATGTATGCTAAGACCTCCTTTTGCCTAAGCGTGATTTACCGACCAAATATGATGATGTTGCAATAGTGCCCTACACCACCTACGTTGTGCACCAGTCCTATCTTGGCGTTCTTCACCTGAGTTTCTCCCATCTCGCCACGGAGCTGCTTTACAATTGTCCTAGTTTGTGAGCCTCCAGTAGCGCCTATCGGGTGTCCCTTAGACAGCAAGCCGCCGTCGACATTTACTGGCATTCTCCCGCCTACATAGGTCTCTTTCCCTTCAATCAATGTGGCGGCTTCACCACGAGCGCAGAATTGCAGGTCTTCGTAAGCTATGAGTTCGGCAATGGTGAAGCAATCATGAACCTCGGCAACATCTATATCTGCGGGCCTGACGCCTGCCATACCGTATGCCCGCTCCACTGCGGTTCTTACCGAAAGGAATGAAGTATAGGAGGTCCTACGGGAAATCTGAGTATCGCTTCCCGAGCCGATCCCCAATATCCAGACCGGAGTCGTTGTGATGCCCCTACAGATATCAGCTGCTGCCAGGATAGTACAGGAAGCACCATCTGCGTTGGCGCAGCAGTCAAACTTCTTAAGTGGGCTGGCCACCTGCTCTGATTGCATGATATCTCCGAGGCTAAGCTGTTTCTGATAGGCTGCCTTAGCGTTCTTGCAACCATAAAAGGAGTTCTTCACTCTTACCTTAGCCAGCTGTTCCTCGGTGAGGCCATATTTAGCCATGCAGGCACGGGCGTGCATGGCGTATCCCGATGGCATGGTGAATCCTGCGGAAGATTCCCAAGTAATATCGTAGGTCCTACCCATCATCTCGGCCACCTCCCGTGAGTCTTGCCCGGACATTTTCTCGACGCCGATGACGGCTACCACCTTATGAAGACCGGATTTTATCAGTGACCAAGCGAGCTTGACTCCCGAAGTTCCGGCAGTGCAGGCATTTTCTACCAGCAAGGTGGGCTTGGGAGCCAGGTCTAAGTAGTCCGATATGGTGCCTTCAGGTGAACGCTGCGGATCGTACATAGACGAACAAACAATAGAAGCATCGATATCAGCAGTGGTTAGTTTTGCATCCTGCATTGCTTCCTTGAATGCTTCGAAGGCTAATTCCGGGACGCGCATACGACAGCCACGGGAAAAGTTACTTTGGCCGACACCCACAACCCCAATCTCTCTCATGTCAATAAGTCCTCCTCTTCCTTATCATCTCGACTCAGGCATATCTTAACATTATCATATACTAACCCAGCATTTATATGATAAACCGCTCCATTTCTGTGGCACTCTCCTCCTGGTATGCCTTCTTCAAGAACCAGATATTTGCACCTTTGACAAGCAAACATTTGCCGATTTAACATTAAAATTAGTTGGAATAACTTACTAGAGACAGGACGCCAGAAATATTTAGGAGGGTTGTGCATGGCAGAAGAAGGCATCTCTAAGGAAAATTTGAGATTACTGGTGGACAGCGAATTGCAGCTTGACGCTATCCATAAACTCATCCGAATGCCCATCAAGGATGCAGATAGGTTCTGGAAATATCTGGAAGTGCTCCAGGAAAGGGTTCCTTGGAAGGATAAGATATTGGTACGAATCTCCGATAAGCTTTACGTTGTAAAGAAAAAGGATGGGAAAAGGGTGGTGAAGTGTGATTGTGGACAAGAGTTCGGCGACTACCGAGTCAATTGGAAGCTTAGCGCCGACGTGTATGTCCGGAGAACTGATGAGGAAATCGCTGAAGTGTACACTACTCAGATTAGACCGAGGGAAGGCTATGTAGAAGTGAGGGAATTCTATTGTCCGGGTTGTCAGGCTCAGTTGGGCGTAGAAGTTGTCCCCGAAGGGTACCCCTTCATTTTTGAGGTATTCCCGGATATAGACGGGCTGCATAAGTTAGAGGGCAAGCCGTTACCTGATGCGCGTGAGGACTGGTTTGAGGACCGAACGCCGAGACAAACAGAGCTGTGGGTGAAGGAGAAATAAGATGAAGGAACAAGAAAAAAGAGTTTACCAAATGGCGTTCGATGCTGGCGGGACAATGACAGACTGTTTCCTTGCCGACGATGCGGGAAATTGGCAAGTAGCTAAATATCTTACAAACCGAGACGATCAATCAATAAGTTACCGCGGAGCTCTTAAGGCGGCTTGTGTACAAGCTAAGCTAGAGTATCATGACGTCCAGAAGCAATGTATCTCTAATGTTTATTGCGGCACTCATATGTTGAACACCATGCTTACCGGAGAGGGACAGAAAGTTGGTTTACTGGTATCGATCGGGCAACATGACACGCCGTTTTTGGAGCGGGGCTTGACTTGGCTAGAACAGGACCCTTTTGAGAAGTGGAAGTATCAGCTGCACAGCCATACCAAGCCCATGATCGCACCGAAGGATGTCAAGGCAGTCACCGAACGAATCGCCAGCGGCAATTATTTCCCACCTGGAACTCATTTGACTGCAGGCGACGTAGTAATTCCGCTGAACGAGGCTGAGGTTGTCAAGGCGGTGGAAGAACTCTTGGATGACAATGTGGAAGTGATCGGAATCTGCTTCCTTAATTCTTTTGTGAACCCTACTCATGAACATAGGGCGGCAGAAATCGCCCGGGAAATAATTAAGAAGCGGGGGCTGAACATAAACGTGATCTGCTCTGCAGACATATGCCCGAGGTCAAAGGAAAGCACAAGGATGAAGAGCATCCTTGTGGAGTGTTTTACAACTGAGAAAACGCGAAGGGGATTGTTCTTAGTGGAGAAGGCTGCCAAGGAAGACGGCTTCCGTTTTAACCTACGGACGTTTTTAGGCTATGGTGCAATAGCTGATATTCGTTACCCGAGGTTGTTTGAGAGCGTTGTCTCAGGACCGGTAGGCGGATTACTCGGGGCCAAGGCTGCGTCTGAGTTGCTAGGGACGGAAAATATCATCTGCGCCGATCTCGGTGGCACCAGCTGGGATGTCGGCACTCTAATTGAGGGGCAACTGACCCTGAATAATGACCCGGGCTTTGCAGGCCACAGGCTGAATATGGCGATGCTGAACCTGGACTCTGCAGGACTTGGGTGTGGCACAGAAATCCATGTGAACCCGGTCTCAAAACGTATCAGCTTGGGACCGAGAAGTGCTGGCTTCCGCCTTGGCGCGTGTTATGAGTTCTGGCCCAACATAACGATCACTGACGTAAATCTGGCTCTGAGGTTACTCGACCCCGACAACTTCCTGGGCGGAACAGTCAAGGTTGATCGAGAGAAATCAATTCAAGCGCTCACGGAGAATCTGGCAAAGCCACTGGGTATGGATCTGTATAAGGCGGCAAGGGGCGTTTTGGATTTGCACGCAGCCATGTTACAGGAACATATCAACGTAACGGTGTTGCCCAAGGGATACGACCCTGAAAAATATGTTCTACTTGTTTATGGCGGTGGCGGACCGCTCCATCTTTGGGGAGTGGAGAAGGGCATGAAGTTCGCTGCTCAGGCTACAGTCCCCTGGGCGCCAGCATTTTCTGCCTTCGGAGTAGTCATGGCTGACTACCTTCATCATTACGAGAAGAGTGTGAGCTGCTCACTTCATCCCACACTTTCCCGCGAAGATAGGCTGGAAGTCTGCAAACCGATGAATAAGGCATGGGAGAACCTGGAAGAGATTGCTATTAAAGAGCTTGAGGCTGAGGGTTTCAAGAGAGAGCAAATTGTCTTCCAATATGGCATAGCGGCCAGATATATCGGCCAGCTCTTTTCCAGTTGGCTGGCTCCGGTTGAGCTTACCAGAGTGAACACTGTTGACGACGTTGATGCAATAACACTAGCTTTCGAAAAGACATACCAGAGGATTTATCCCACTGTCGCGAGTTCCGCGGACGCAGGTTACTTGATAACTAGCGTTTATCTCGACGCGTATGCACCAAAGCCGAAAGTGAAATTTCCTAAGTATACGGTCAAAGATAAAAAACCCGCGAAAGCGGCATATAAAGGGACTAGAGATGTCTTTTGGGAGGACAAGTGGGTAAAGACGGAGCTCTGGAATATGGACTTGCTCGAGGCCGGTAACCAGATTGATGGCCCTGCAATACTAGATAATGCAGTAATGACCCTTCCCATCCCGGCGGGAAAACGTGTCAATTTCGACGAGCATAAAGTCATATGGTATAAGAACCAGTAAAGACAGCAACAACGGCAATCAGTTTGAGAGTTGTTGAAGAATAAGATTTAAGGGGGATGCGATGGACGTATTAAAAACACTTGCCGAATTCACTGCTGACCTGCGATATGCAGATATTCCCAACAAGACCATCGAGTTTAGCAAAGAAATACTTTCGAAGCAAGTTGCTGGCATGGTTGCCGGGTCAACCTGTCCTCCCACGAAGCAGTTCGCTAATATTGTCCGAAGCCAGAGGCTTCCTGAAGATGTGGGAGTCATCGGGTGCGGTTTCAAAACGACGCTCTGGGAGTCAGTATTGTTAAACGGCTTCTCTTGCCATAACAGCGAACTTGAAGATGTGCAACATACTCGTGGGGAATCCTGGGACTGCACTGTCATACCCCTACTCGTTCCTCTTGCTCAGAAATTGAGGATGTCTGGGAAGGCCTTGCTGACGGCTATAACCGCAGGGATGGAGGTTCATAGCAGGATAAACTTTGCGTTTGGCGCTGATGAATATGGATACTGCATGCCAATTACCAATGGTATGGGCCCTGCGGCGGGTGCTGCTAAAGCGTACGGCCTAGATGCAAAGCGAACGTTGAGCGCGATGGGTTTTGCGTTATCGTCCGTCAATGAGAGCACGGCAAATCTTGGGACAGATGCCCATTTCTTTGAGTCGGCGCTTCAATGCCTCGGGCCGCTCATTGGAACCGAGCTGGCGCGGGAAGGTCAAACAAGCAAGCCTGATTTGAAATTCTATCATCCGTTTGTTTTGAAAAATAGATCCATCGATAAGATAAATGACGGATTGGGTAAGAAATGGTTATTCATGGATCAGTGGATAAAGAAGTATCCTGTATATTTCGGCATGCACAGACATTTGGATGCTCTGGCAGAGCTGATGAAGGAACATAAATTTACCTATGACCAAGTGGAATTGATAGAGGCGCACATAAGTCCTATGGACCTTTGTGCGGATAACCCTGAGCCCCAGACTGATGGCGCGGTACGTTTCAGCTTCCAGAACTCCATGGGAGCATTACTACTTGATGGCGAAATAAATATGGCGAATCACAATCTCGACGCCGCGTTCGAGCCGAAATATAAGAAAGCGCGCGCCAAAGTTAAGCTCATTGTTCATCCCGACTATAGTAAGACCGAGTATATGGTAGATCCAGCTGAAGTAGTAGTAAGGTTAAAGGGCGGCAAAAAGTTCTCCAAGGTAAGAAATATACTAAAAGGGCACCCTGATGAGCCGCTAACTGCAAAGGAATTCAAAGACCTTTATCGCATATTCACCCGGGGGGTATTGAGCGAAGCGCAGATTGATAGGTCGATGGCGTTGATCTGGAACCTGGAGGAGCTAAACGACATCGATGAACTTATGAATATAATCACGTTCGGGGGTCAATAAAGTCGCCGGGTTCGTGAATAACATGAACTATTAAGGAGAAAATATGACAGCAGAAAATAGTAAATCATTAAGGGGACTAAAGCTGAATTTACGGGAAAGGATTCATCATCTGGACAAAGAGTACGAACGGACAGGGTTCTTGTATGGCATAGAAAAAATGACATTGATGGAGTCCGACCCAACCAAGTTTGAGAAATTTGTGTGGCGACTAATCTCTGCAGCCAACGGCGCACGGGAGACTTCGAAGTATGTATCAGGCTCTCCAGCCGCCGTAGGCATGTCCGAGCTCGTGAATATGCTAGCTCTCCCTGAGGGTGATGTGGTAGTGAGCTCTGCCGGTCTAGCCGGCCACACAGCCAGTTTTCCGATCATGATCAGGAGAATGGTTGAAGAGGGTTATGAAGAGAATCCTGGTATTCGGGAGACTGATATATGGGGATGCAATGACACGGAATATGGTTGTCCCCATCCTGCTGATGAGTATACCTTCATACCGTTAGTTTATGACGGGAAGTTGATTGGCTGGACAGCCGGTGCTAACCATGTAGCTGATACAGGGCATGCTATATGCGCTGGAGGCGTGCCTGTTTACTCTCCCACAACATATTGTGACGGGCTGGTCTATGGCCCAATGAAGATGGGCGAGAAAGTAGGTAATGATTACATACATTATAGGTCAGCCCTACACATGTTCGAGCGGCGCACAAGGACGGGGTCGCTAAATATCCTGGACGAGAAGATGAGGCTGGCTGGGTCGGTAATCCTCGCGAATAAGGTATTCGAAATTATAAAAGACTTTGGTCTTGACTACTTTGAAAGAGGCGTGCGGGAAGTTATCGAGCGTGAAAGAAGGATCATCGCGAACCGATTCCGGAAATGGATGGTACCCGGGCATTACCGGCAAACATGTTACCGCCCTGTTATGTATAAAGGCATAATGACCAGCCTCTTCCCTCAGGCAGACAAAAATTGGTTCCATCAGCACAACAACTTTATGCATATCAAGACGGACGGAACATGTATATCTGACGCCAGTGGAACCAGCAGCGAGACAACTTGCGCTTATAACGGCACTGAGGGAGCCTATAAGATGGGCGCGACCTTCGCTAATCTGGGTTTTATCTGTCAGAGTCCTATTGTAAACACCAGCCTGTTCTATGTAATAAATTATGTTCGTCCTCCGGGTTCAATGGTTGACCCCATTCGAAAGGACGTCAGCACTTGCTTTGGCAATGCTATGGGATCATGGCACGGCACAATGATGGTTAGGAGTTGGGCGCTTGCTACTTATCTTAAGGGTTACCTGGAAGAAGCTTATCTTATGGAGCACGAATGGGAACTCTATGGTGTTGAGGGAGTGTTCAAGAACGATTTACCATGGGCAATGGGTAATTTTACCTATGAAGGTGCCGAACCAAGAGGGCCCTCTTCTTGGCGTGACGGTGAGGCGCTTGTACTGGGCGCTGGCAATCCTGATGCAGATTTTGGCGAAGCCGAGGAGTGGGAATTTTGTGAGCCGCCATTGCTAATCATATCAAGGAGCATGGTACCCGATTTCTGTTGTCACGGTCGACAACGGGGAGCGATAGGCATGGCGCTTACGCAGTTGGTCGTCGAACCCGGTAAATATTTGACTTTGAACGCTTCCGGCTACGGTGGCTCGTTGATGAATGCTACCGCAGTAGGAATGTGTGGCGGATATCCTTGTCTTAATTCCGGCATAATGTTCTTCCGTGATACTAATGCTTTTGAACTGGTGCAAAAAGGTGAAAAATTGCCTGTTAATTTCGTTGAAGCCCACAAGATGGTTGCCGAAGGCAAGTTTAAGGTTGGTAATATAGTAAATTTTGGGGGGCATGAAACACCGCCGGTCATGCTAAAACATGGTGATATGGTATGCGTGGGCGCTCATGCTGGCAGTGCCTGGGGAGACCCGCTGGAACGGAAGATCGAACTGGTAGAAAAGGATGTGGATGCTGGTTGGATTTCTCCTGAAGTAGCCAAGAACATATACGGAGTAGTGATGCGGCAGTCAGGCCAGGCATGGCAGGCTGATGTTGAGACGTCGAAGAAGGCGAGGCTGCAGATTAGGAAAAAGCGGAAGGCGAGATCAATTCCAGCCAAGGAATTGTACAAGCAGGAAAGAAAAAAGGTTCTTAAGAAGGACTATGGTTTCCCGGAAATCAATGAGATGTTTATGGACATCACCAAGTACGATATTTGGTGGAAGCACTTCAGTTCATTCTGGCAATTGGGTGAAGATTATAAGAAAGAGGGGGCTGGAGCGATACCGCCAGCGGATTTGAGTCACGGACGGGAATATGGGGAAAAATTATAAGACGCCCAGATTAAAGGGCGACGGGGAGGCCAAGTAAGGGGGGCTTCTTTAAGTGAAAATTGAAGTGCAAAGACAGGTGATAAGACTCGGTACATTAAACATGATTCCAACCATTGAAATATGTTCAAGCAGCTTTTTGCAAGAAACAAACCTGAAACCATAACTACGTAAGGAAGTGTGCATACTGAGCACTTGAGGTATTTTGGAAGTATGGATAAGCGCCTTGCAGAGCTGTTGAACGAGACTTTCGCTTATACCGATAGGCAGGATTCTGGCAAGATTACGGGCTTGGCTGAAGCTGTTAGACAACATATCAAGCCTGGCATGAGCATTGCCTTTGTCACCACTCACTACAGACCCGCAGCGACAATCAATGAGATTTTGCGCCAATTCCATGGCAAGAACCCCGGATTCACTCTGATCGGAAGGACTATCAGGGATGAGGTGCTGAACCTTATCCATGATGGCTTAGTGAAGAAAGCCATTGTCGGCTGGTACGGCACTCTCTATCCAACAGCTGCTCCTAATCCTATGATTGAGCAGGCATGTCGGAACAATAAGCTTGAGATTGAGAACCAGACATTCTTGACTCTAATACAGAGATACATGGCTGGAGCTCTGGGCGTAGGGTTTATGCCGACAAAGTCAATACGAGGCAGCAGTATAGAAGATGATGCCAAGAACTACTTTCGGATTATTGAAAATCCATTCGTCGCAGGCGAAAAGATGGGGGTAGTAAAAGCTCTGAATCCTGATATATCTCTAGTGCATGGTTGGGCTGCCGACAATGATGGGAACACGATCCTGCTTCCCCCATTCTTTGAAGATATGTGGGGACCATTGGCAAGCAAGAATGGAGTTATCGTAACTGTTGAAAAGATTGTATCAACTCAGTTCATTAGGGATCATTCTCCGTTAGTCAGACTTCCCGGCTATGCGGTGAAGTCAGTCTCCGAGGTTCCTTTTGGGGCTCATCCGGGAGGTATGAGCAACCATGGTTTACCTGAGTTTGAAGCTTACGGGGAGGATTACGAGTACCTTGATCATTACAGGAGAGTCTGTAATAGTGGCGACCCCGCTCAGCTTGATAATTGGATAAATGACTGGATTTTAAGCACCAATGACCATGAGGACTACTTACGCAAACTGGGACATGAGAGGATTCTGTTCCTTAAAGCAAAGATGGGTCAAGATGTTTGGCGCCATCAGTTGAGATCAATACCGGAAGATATCTTCTTGAAGCCAGGATATAGCCAAGCCGAAATTATGGTCTGTGCCAGTGCCCATAAGATTAAAGAGCGGGTTATAGCAGGTGGCTATAAAACATTGCTTGCCGGTTCCGGGGTAAATTTTCTTATTTCTTCTTTAGTCTACTTTCTCCTTCGCAAAGAAGGGTATAAAATCGATCTTTTTGCAGAGTTAGGACACTATGGCTATCTACCTGTTCCTTTAGATCCCACAGTGTTTAGTTTACCTACCATTTCATCATGCAAAATGGCTGCCGACGGTCTCCAGTCTCTAGGTGTCTGGGCAACCGGGAAAAACAATAGATGTTTAGCTTTAATTGGAGTAGGACAGATCGACAAACGTGGCAATATCAACACTACAAGAATATCCGAAAAAGGCCTTCTCCTTACCGGCTCAGGGGGAGGCAATGATGTTGCCAGTGGAGCTCAGGAGCTGTTCGTAGTAGCCTATCAGTCGCCGAAGCGGTTTGTCGATAAAGTAACTTACATCACCTCACGTGGACAGAGAATCAAAACGATGGTGTCGGATTTGGGGATTTTTGAGAAGATTGGGAATGATGATGAATTCACACTGACTGGGTACTTAGCGAATAATCGATCAGCAAGTCCAGAAGCAACTATCGCGAACATACGCAAACAGTGTGGTTGGGATCTCAAGGTATCACCCCAAATAAAGGAAATCGGCTTGCCGTCTTTCGAAGAGGTCATGCTGGTTAGACTGCTCGATCCACATCATCAATTCCTTGAACCTTAGGGACGAGGATGTTGGAGAGACAATCTAAAGACGGCATCGATAATTAATTACAGATAAGTGAGAGGAGAGAGACGGGTTAAGGAGGGCATATGTAAATTGATGGATAGAAGAATTCTCCCGCGGGCTGGACTAAAAATTTCAAGAAAGGGGGCAAAATGACCAGGAAAGGTAAAATACTGAATCTCGTTCTCGGTATCGCGCTGATAGCAACTCTCTTTGTAGGCCTGATAGGCTGCTCGTCCAGCGGAACGAGTCCAACCGCTACACCCCCAAGTACCCAACAAACCAGTACACCCACAAGTACCGCAACATTGACTGAAAAGACCATAAAGATCGGCCTAATAACCTCGTTGACAGGTGGCTCTGCGCCTTGGGGATTTGCCGAGCGGGGAATACTCGAAATGTACGCAAAGGAGGTCAAGGACCAGGGAGGCCTGATTATAGGCAATCAGAGGGTCAATTTCGATGTAATTTCCCTGGATGACCAGGAGGGCACTCCTTCTGCAGCAGTCGCTGATGCTAATCAACTCGTTTATCAGAACAGCGTGGACATAATCGTTACGCTGTGGGGAGGAGACGCATTCGCTATAGCAGGCATTCTTAAAGCGGCTAATGCTAATGGGGTTAAGACTATCGAATTTACCAGTGGCTGGTCACCCATGACGGTTCCTTCAGATCCGACCGTGTTCAGATTCATATTGGATGAGAATGCTGCAGCGATCGCCACGGTTGCGGCTGCCCATAAACTCGATCCGGCAGCGAAGACTGTTGTAATAGTAAACCCGGACATCGCAGACGGCCATAATGGAGATAAGGCAGATACGAATGCCTGGTTAACCGAGGTCCCAGGGGGGACTGTATTGGATCATGTCTTCTATGATACCGCAACGGTTGATTACATGCCAATCTCTAGCAGGATCATGGCTCACAATCCTGATTGTATTGACTTCAGCGGCTCCTCGCCGGGCAGTATAGTCCAGATCGCTGCCCAATGCAGGTCGCTGGGTTTTACGGGTTTATTCCCCACGGGAGTTGCTACGTTTGATGGCGCACCGGAGGGCATGGTGACCATAGGGATATCGCCCGACTACGGCAACGTGACTCCGCTGCAGAAGCATTACGCGGAGATTTTCAAGCAAGAGTACGGCCAATACTATCCGTTCTGGGAGTATTATGGCAACGGTCTTTATCCGCTATTCCATAACTTCTTCCAGGATGCAGGAAGCACCGATATATCAAAGGTCTATCAGACCATTACTGCTCCGGGCTATACCTTTGATACCTGGTGGGCAAAGAGCCATTGGTTTGGAGCGGACGTGCCCATCTGGAACATATCTCGCGATATTGCGACAGATGTCCCGACCCTAATGTACATAAAACCGACTTCGGCGTGGCCATCTGGTCTGCAACAGCTAGATACGGTGCCGTTCTCACAGATAGAGCCGATGTACTCAGGTATTAAACCCTGAGCCGGGCACTCAAGCCTTGGTAACTGTGAAGCGAGCTATGGGTTGAAGCGATCAGTATTCGTAGTGGGTATGGCGGGCAATTGCTTGCCATACCCACCCTGTCCTAAGTGAGCCTTTTGACTTGAGCGCATGGACATATTAAATTGGTTGTATGGGGCCGGGGTTCTGCGGAAGGAGACTAGCAAATCAAGAGACTGGAAAGCAAAGTCAGTATCGTTACAGGGGCGGCATCCGGCATATCCTGCTCTGTTGCCACGCTGTTTGGCAAGGAGGGGGCAAGGGTGGTCGTCGCCGACCTCAATGAAGATGGTGAAAAGACAGCAGGTATTATCCGCAATAACGGTGGCGATGCGATGTATTTCAGGGCGGATGTTACTGATGAAGAGCAGGTAAAAAGGATGGTACGGCTCTCTGTCGAGCAATATGGCAGATTGGACGTTGTCTTTAATGGCGTTGGTAACTGGTTGTTAGAGCACGCCTACCACGACAACTCTTCTGACTTGCCCCTGATCGTGAGAATGCCTTTAAGTGTTTACAAGAAGCTTCTGGAAGTCAATCTGATATCAGCATTTCTGGTCTGCAAATATGCCATGGCGGAGATGTGGAAGACCGGCCAGGGTTCGATTATTAACATAGGCAGCGTTGTCGGGATAAAACCTGGCGAGTATATGGGTTATGGCTCTGCCAAGGGCGCCTTAGCGATTCTGACCGATTCTCTGGCGATGCAGGGTTCCCGCCAGGGCAAGCACATCAGAGTGAATATTATCGTTCCGGGGGATGTCGACACACCGAGCATGAGACAGTCACTTGAGGCTGAGCGATCGATGAGTTGGACCAGAGCTGATACCTATCTGAAGGGGGAAGGGAAGGAAGGGATGCTGCTGCCCGAAGATATAGCGTATTGCGCTCTCTATCTGGCATCAGACGAGTCCAGGATGGTCACTGGGACGCAGATTGTGGTCGATGGCGGGGGTCTGGGGATATGATTTTCAATTAGAGAAGAAGCGAATACTTGAATAATACTCTCATCTGAAAGAAAGGAGCGTCGAGAAATGTTGCTACAGCCGTTACATCACAAGCACAAAGATGAATACCATGCGAAATTCGTTGATTTCTGGGGCTGGCAGGCAGTAGAGCAATACACTTCAGTAGAAGACGAGTTGAATTTGATCAAGGAGAAGGCCGGACTATGTGACGAAAGTTTTGTCCCCGTGTTTGTGGTGGTGGGACGAGACGCTTTCAAACTCCTGCAAAAGCTGGCTGTGGCCGACCTGAAAAAGATATCCCCGGGTAGGCTGATTTACACAAGTTTTCTAGACGAGTCCGCGAAAATGATTGATGACAACACCATATTATGGGTCGATGACGACTACTTCATAATCAACAGCTCTTTCCCCAGGGAAAATACGATTGCCTGGATAAACAAGCGCGCGGCCGGGCTCTGCGCCCATGTTACTGAAATGCCTTTTGCTGTGTTCAGCATGCAGGGCCCCAAGTCAAGGGGAATCGCACACAAGGCCGTGGATGTCAGTGGGCTGCCTTATGCCGGAGTCAAGCGGGTCAAAATAGGTCGTGTCCCGGTAATATTAGCCCGCTTCGGTTATTCGGGAGAGCTCGGTTACGAGTTCTATTGTGCACCACAATACGCCTATGAACTCTGGGACGCCATGATGGAACTTGGCAAAGATTATGGACTCCGGCCGTACGGTGTTGCAACTGCTAACGCTATATCTCTCGAGAAGGGATTCCTGATGGATGTGGACTTTTACGAGGGGGGCACGCATTTGGAATACGGGCTGGGCTGGACCGTAGGCTGGAATAAAGATTTCATAGGGAAGAAGGCTCTGCTCAAAAGAAAGAAGGAGGGCCTGAAGACCAGACTGATGGGCTTCGAGGTTTTAGACCCGGCGGTTACTGCCACTAAGGGAGATAAGCTGTTTAAGGATGGCAAAACGGTCGGTGAAGTGACCCACGGGGCGCATGGTTTCAGAGTTAAAAAGAACCTGGGCCGGGGGTCTGTCAATATAGAATATGCGAAGGCGGGGGAAGAACTGGCCATGGAGCATGGAGGCAGTCGGGTCAAGGTGAGACTGGCGCCCAGCTATAGATGGTATGACCCGGAAAATAAGATATTGAGGTCTTAGTTCTACAAATTCATGGCTACGTGTTCGAGCGGCAAAACGAGGTGGGATAGAGCAAGAGAAAGTTTCGCGGTCTTTTAAATAAGTGCGATAAACCAAACATCGCTCACAGTGCACAATGTAGCGAAGGTTGATACACGTTCGATGACGTAGCCAGATACAGTTTTGGAGGTGATAAAAATGACAAGTGGTGGGTTGACAGGAAAGATTCTGAGAGTGGATTTGACTGCAAAGGAGTACCATACAGAGTCAACTGAGCCTTATGCTAAGGATTTTATTGGTGGCAGGGGGATTGCCACCAAGATAATATTTGACGAGACACAGCCCAAGACAAGGCCTCTGGACCCGGACAGCATAATTTGTTTTGCCCCTGGCGTGCTGGGCGGAACGCCGTCACCCTCCACAGGTAGGTTGGTCATATGCGGGGTATCGCCGGAGAATGGCCTTTTTGGGCACGCCGGGGTTGGCTCGAATATAGCTAATGAAATCAAATGGTCTGGATATGACTTGGTAGTTATCAAAGGCAAGGCGGATAGGCCGGTTTACCTGTACATCCGGGATGATACCGTCGAATTCAGGGACGCCGGCCACCTGTGGGGCAAAACCACATATGACACATACAGAACCCTGAGGAAAGAGTTGGGACAGGTTGCGATTTGCTGTATCGGCCCTTCAGGTGAGAAACAGGTAGTCTTTAGCGTTATTATGGCGGGCATTGGCAGTACCGCGGGACGCTGTGGTTTAGGCGCGGTATTGGGATCCAAGAATGTGAAAGCCGTCGTTGCCAAGGGTTCGGGTAGTGTAAAAGTGGCGCAACCGGAACGTTTCCTGAAAGAAGCTGAGGCCGAGCGGAAATATTTTGAGACAAGCCCGAGCGGCACTCCAGCCATGATAGTGGGCGGTGAGAAGAATGAGGCATCAGGCTGGTTCATGGTTGGTCAGGGTGTTTGGGGCAACTTCGAGGCCTGCGACTGGGAGAAGGAGCCTATCCCCAACCTCGATAAGGAAAACGAGTTCTACAATACCTACAAAAAAGCGAAAATTGGCTGCTCCGGGTGCCCCATACACCACTTTTCCTACTACGAGGTCCCCGGGGTTGGCGCAGGCGCCTTTAAGTGTATGGCGAGAACTAACTGCACAAATGTTCTGTACACTAACGACGTAAAACTGGGTTTTGAAGCCGCTAATCTATGCCAGTCTTATGGAATCGATGTTATAACCACCACACAGCTAATTGCTGCTCTTATGGAAATGTATAGTAAGGGGATAATCACGGCTGAAGATACCGACGGCGTGCCCATGATTAAAGGAGATAGGAACGCGATAGTCACGGCAATCCATAAAATAGGTAGGCAAGAGGGATTCGGCAAGCTTTATGGTGAGGGAGCCAAAAAAGGCGCCAAAAAGCTTGGCAAAGGGGCCGAGGATTATGTTTTGGACGTGAGGGGGCGGGTTATACAGCCATACGAGTACCGTGTTATAAAACAGCACGGGCTGGCAGCGGTGACCAGCTCCAAGGACATTATCGACGGTATGTGTTGCGGCAGTTTCGATTATGGGTATACACAATTTCCTAAGGTGGATCCAGAGGGCGTAAAAGTGATGGAGCAAATAGGCATGGAGAAGTGGGGACGAAAGGACGCTTTACAAACGACTAACTACGAAATGGCGCCGATTACGACGGTTGACTCTGAAGACTACTTTATGGCGATTGATATGCTCGGGCTGTGCAAATGGGCAATCCCTAATTTCATGCACTATCGGCTTAATGTGTTCGCTAGCATATTGTCCTCTGTCACCGGGGTGGAAATGACCGAGGCCGACATGCTGAATGCGGCAAAGCGTCTACAGACTCTGGTGAGAGCCTTTAATGTTATCCGAGGTCTGAGGCGAAAAGATGATACGCTGCCCAAGAGGATATTAGAAGAGCCTACACCGTCGGGCCCGCTCAAAGGAGAGAGGCTCCCGCGGGAAAAGTTCAATGAGATGCTAGATGAGTACTACACGCTTCGTGGTTATGACAAGGAAGGCATACCCAAGAGAGAGACATTCGAGAAATATAGCCTTTTGTCCGAGTGGAAGGTATTTGAGAAGGCGCTTGAAAAGAAGAAATAGAACTATGGAGCGCAATATTACCTTCATAACAGTCAAGGGGGAGGGAGTATATTATGCCTAAAGCGATAGTGGTGGACTATGAAAAGTGTGTAGGTTGCAGAACATGCATGCAGGCTTGTTCTCTAAAGAACGAAGGTGTTGTGAACCCTACGCTAAGCCGTGTGAAACCGGAAATATTGGTAATAGAAGAATTGCAGGGCGGTAACGCGCCTATCCTTTGCCAACAGTGTCAGTCCGCACCTTGCATGGCAATATGTCCAGTGAAAGCCAATTACCGGAATGAGGAAACAGGTGCAGTTGAAATCGATTACGATAAATGTATTGGCTGCCGTATGTGCCTCGCTATTTGTCCTTTTGGCGCTACCGGCTTCAACCGAGAAAAGAAACAGGTGTTTAAGTGCAATCTATGCAAAGGCGACCCTATGTGCGTTAAATTCTGCAATTACAAGGCGCTGCAATTCGTTGACTGCACTGAAATGAACGAAGGGAAGAGAGTACAGGCTGCGACCAAAGTCCATGACATCATGAACAAGATTGTAGCTGCCTTTGGCTCGGGTCTATCCAGTGATGAGGGTAGCGGCGGGTATTTCTAGCGGCAAATCAAGCCAGTTAAGTGAAGTAAAGGATTGGAGATTAGTTCTTTCCCGCTCAGTGGTGTGACGTTTAGCACGAAAAGAGAATTACTCTGAAAACGTGTCCTAGGTAATCGTGGTAGAGGAAGTAAATTAATGGGTGCGCAGATTCTTCAGGTAATCGTTAACGGGGTATTGCTAAGTCTACTCTATGTCCTCCTATCCTCGGGACTGACTATGATTTACGGTGTAATGCGTATCCTAAACTGGGCACATGGTTCGCTTGTAATGCTGGGCGCTTTTCTTGTCTATTTTGTCTTTGCTAAACATGATATTAATTATGTAGCGGGACTTATAGTTGCCATAATTGGCATGGCAGCTCTTGGGGTAATTGTTGAACGCCTAATCTTCAAGCCCAAGCGCAATGCTGTTCTTACCGCCTTTATCATGTCCATGGGAGTGCTTTACATCCTCGAGGTCGTTGCTGAGGTAGCGTTTGGTACCCAGAGCAGATTTGTCCCACCGATAATACCGGGTTTCATTAAGGTTGGCGGGGTATTGATGGGTTCAAACCGGTTAATCTTGATACCCATTGCGTTAGCGTTGGCACTTGCCTACTGGGCCTTCCTGGAGCGCACCAAGTGGGGAAGGGCAATACGCGCTACTTCCCAGAATAAAATAGGCGCGGGCCTAGCAGGGGTAAACATTGAATGGATGGCTGTGCTGGCTATGGCCACCGGCTGCGGCCTCGCTGGTGCTGCTGGAGCTCTAATGGCTCCGACTATTGGGATTACTCCCTTCATTGACACGAGTCTATCCTGGAAAGCATTCATTATAGTCTTCATCGGCGGCAGGTTAAGCTTGATAGGTACTGTACTTGGCGCCTTCCTCGTTGGCTTCACCGAAAGTATCGTGACTGCATACTGGGGCCCTGAGTGGGTCATTATGATGGAGATGGCAATTTTGGCTCTGGTGTTGTTCTTCAGACCGGGAGGGCTGTTGGGAGTTGAGGTCAAAGAGGACTAAACGTAAACAGACAGACGGTGGACTGCGACATGATTTGGGTGAGTTGGGTGTGTCGATATGAGCCGATTTAGAAACCTGGGAGTGTACGCTGGCGTAGCCGCTGCCATAGTGCTACTATTCTTTGTACCGACTATCTCAGGCGGTAGCACATTCATTCTGTTCACTGCCACTTCTATCTTCTTCTATATCAATCTCTGCCAAACCTTCCGCTTCATTAACTTGACTAGTGACTGGAGTTTTGCGCATGTCACAGTAATGGGAATGGGTGCATACGCGTCGGCGCTGCTTGCGATTAAGGCAGGGTGGCCATTCCTGGCATGCTTTTTCACGGCGAGCTTAGTGTCAGTAGCGATATGTCTGCCGATCTATGCTCTCTCCTTCAAGACAAAGGGTGAGACCTTTTTCTGGCTTACTTGGGCTATCGGTGAAGTGATTCGGCAAGTGTGGATAAGGTTCAAAAACCCGTTCGGCGGCGATGCGGGACTGGGTAACATACCAAAAATAGTTATTTCTCTTCCTGGCTTAAGGGTGGAATTTCTTTCTCAGGTTCCATATTACTATATGGGATTAGTTCTGACAGTAGTGACGAATGCCTTTCTCTATGCCGTAGAAAAAAGTCGTATCGGCTTGAATTTTAAGGTCATCGCTTCAAACTCGGATCTTGCTTCATCCCTAGGCATAAACGTATTTAGGCACAGGATGCTGGCTGTTGTAATAGCTAGTTTTTTTGTCGGCTTTAATGGCAGCTTCTACGCCCACTGGATTGGCTTCCTGTCACCCCGCGATTACGGCTTGTCCTTTCTACTCCTCACGCTACTCTACGTGATTGTCGGTGGGAGGCAGACCATCTGGGGGGCAGTGATGGGTGTGACTGCCTTTTATTTATTGAACCTGCAATTGAAGCCGTTTCAGCAATACATTCTCGCGGTATATGGCGGAGTGCTGATACTAGTGCTCGCATTTTTCAGTGACGGCCTGGAGGGCCTGGTCAAGTTGGTTGCATCATTGTTCAAGAGAGTATTTGGCCGAAAGAGAGTTGCTACGGAAGGACTGCCACTAAATAGAAGATAAGGTGGGGGAAATGGCGCTGCTCGAATTAAATGAACTCACGAAGAATTTTGGAGGGCTGACTGCCCTCAATAAGGTAAGCTTCGGTGTGGATGAGGGAAGTATCACAGGACTAATCGGACCAAACGGATCTGGCAAGACCACGTTGATAAATGTGGTGTCTGGCTTCTATAAGCCAACGAGCGGAAGAATTATATTCGGAGGCCACGACATAACCGGATCAATGATGCATGATATCGCTCGGAGTGGCATATGCCGGGGATTCCAACTAACTAATGTCTTTAGGGAATTTAGCGTCTTGGATAATGTGCGTGCAGCATTCTACTTACATACCGGCGTGGGATTCTGGGGTGCAGCCTTCCACTCTGGGGGAGTCGCAGCTAAGGAGAAGGAAGTTACACGAAAAGCAATGGAGATCATCGATTTCCTACAACTATCCGAAGTCAAGGACGATCTGGCCATGAATCTGCCCCACGGGAGTGAGCGGCTGCTCGGTCTAGCCATGACTTTGGCTACAGGAGCGAAGATGCTGATGCTGGATGAGCCAGCGACCGGCATGAATCTCACTGAATGTGCCCTCATGATGGACAAGATCAAGGAAATACGCAATAGAGGAAAAACCGTCCTGGTGATTGAGCATAACATGCGTTTTATTTCGGGGTTGTGTGACAGAATAGTGGCGCTCGACTTCGGACAGAAAATCTGTGAGGGCGTACCTGCGGAAGTCTTGCGTGATCCAAAGGTTTGCGAAGCGTATCTAGGACTGGAAACGGCAAGTGCTTAAAGTCAAAGACATAGTCATACACTACAATAAGGTTCAAGCAGTTAAGGGAGTGTCACTGGATGTGGCCGATGGAGCAATTATTGCCCTTATCGGCGCTAATGGGGCTGGCAAGAGCTCTGTGCTTAGGGCCATCAGCGGGATGATACGCCCGACCAGTGGAGAGATATGGTACGGGGAGGATAGGATAGACGGGCTCGGTACTGAAAAAATCGTAATGAAAGGCATAGCCCACGCCCCTGAGGGTAGAATGCTTTTCCCTTACATGACTGTGCTAGATACGCTGCGCGTGGGTGCCTATGCATTGAAGGACAGAAATGAAATCAGTAAGAATCTCGATATGGTCTACCATCATTTTGTCAGGTTGAAGGAAAGAAAAAATCAGCTCGCGGGTACACTCAGCGGGGGCGAGCAACAGATGTTGACCATTGGGCGCGCACTAATGTCCAGCCCAAAGATACTGCTGCTCGATGAGCCATCCCTGGGGTTATCTCCTTTATTGACTCAGGAAATTGCCAAAATAATCAAAGAAATTAATGCGGAACGTGGTGTCACTATACTTCTCGTTGAGCAGAACTCTCGTATGGCACTTGGTCTTGCTAACTTCGCCTACATCCTAGAGGTAGGAGAAGTGGCCTTGCAAGGTGATGCCAAACAACTCCTAAATGATGACAGGGTAAAGGAACATTACCTGGGCATGAAATAATCTGCTTGTTATGTTGATGTACTTGGCTGCTTAATCAGCCCACATGCTACAGATTAGGCAACGTTTAGGAGAAATGCCACTCCTCACTTTGGTTACGACGGTGATCTGTAAAAGGCTATGCGTAGCCAGATTGCCCTAGCTGACAGGTGTTTGTGGACGATGAGTGAGGTGGGGAGGGAAATTGAATAGAACTTCTAATGCCGAAAACGTGATTATGACCACTTGCCATGACCACTGCTGTTCGGTATGTCTACTTAAACTTCACGTTCGCAATGGTATAATAACAAAGGTAGAGACTGATGACGGGCCCGAGCCTCAAAATAGGGCGTGCGCGCGGGGGCGCGCTTACCGCCAGTACGTGTACCACCCCGACCGCCTCATGTACCCCCTCCGGAGAACGGGCAGACGCGGTGAAGGCAAGTTTGAGCGAATCTCATGGGATGAGGCCATGGACACTGTTGCCTCGGAAATAAAGCGCGTAAAGGACACTTACGGAGCCGCCTCAAATATACTGCTCTGCTCTTGCGGCGACGTAGGCTGGCTTCATAATGGGGGGTTGATTGACAGGGTGCTTGTTCATGCCGGTGGTTACACCGGAGTATTGGGAAATGTCTCTTGTGAAGCAACATGGTATGCATCAATGGCTCACTACGGTACAGACAACTTAGTGACCGGCAACACGCGAGATAGTCTACTAAAGTCAAAATTGATAATTCTATGGGGATGGAATCCGGTAGTTACCAAAGGATATGGTAATACACATTATTATCTGTCGCTGGTCAAGAAAGCCAATATCAGGGTTATCGCCGTTGATCCCAGATACACCCCTACGGCGCAACTTCTCGCCGATCAATGGATACCTATAAGACCGGGTACCGATACAGCTCTGCTAATTGCTATGGCTTACGTGATTATCACTGAGAATCTAGAGGATCAGGGTTTCCTGGACAAATACACCATAGGATTTAACAAATTTAAAACCTATGTCCTGGGGAAAGAAGACGGTCTGCCAAAGACGCCGGCTTGGGCAGAAAATATCGCAGGAGTCCCACCAGACACAACTGTAAATCTGGCAAGACTGTACGCAACCTCCAAGCCAGCAGCGCTAATGGATGGCTGGTCCGTCGGGCGCACTGCATACGGGGAACAATTTCACCGCGCTGCGGCTACGTTGTCAGCCATGACTGGGAATGTCGGTATACCCGGAGGTAGTGCAGGGGTCGGCGCTACGAGCGAGGTGAATCCCATTTTGGATATGGGCGGCTATGTTTCCGCACGTATGAGTGGCGGGGACAATCCGGTCCATCGCGCGGCCCCGCTTAGAAAAGACTCTCTTTGGGCCGGCGTCTTTTACAAGAAAAAAATGGCTGGCGGGGACATAGGCAGCCAACTCTTCTACAGTGGCGGGCCAACAACTGCCTATTTAAACCGTGTATGTGTCGCAGATGCTATCCTCAAAGGGCGGGCCGGTGGATACCCTGCTGATTATAAGTTACTTTACATGGTGACAATTAACTGGTTAAACCAGTACGCCAATACCAATAAGATTAAAGAAGCATTGCGGAAATTGGAGTTCGTAGTAGCGCAGGAGCAGTTCATGACTCCCACCGCTAAATTTGCTGATATTGTGTTTCCTACTAATACTATCGTGGAGAGAAACGATGTGACCTGGGGCGCCCTGGAGCCATTTTACGGGTATATGAACAAAGCCATTGCCTCCCTAGGAGAATCGAAATCTCAGTTCGAAATTGCAGCTGGACTGGCTGCTAAGATGGGGTTCTCTGATTTCAGCGATAAGACAGAGGAAGAATGGCTGAGACAAATTATTGCAGGGTGCAAGGATATCCCCAACTATGATGCATTCAAGAGGGCAGGCATCCACAGACTCGTCGATTCCAAGCCATACGTTGCTTTTGAGGAGCAGATCCAGGGAGGCAAACCTTTCCCAACACCGTCGGGGAAGATTGAGATATACTCACAAACACTGGCTGACCTGGCGGAACCAGGGCTGCCTCCAATTCCCAAGTATATCGAGACTTGGGAGAGTATCAAAGACCCCTTAGCAAAAAAGTACCCCCTCCAGCTTATTTCGACACACTCCTGGCGACGAACACACAGTAAATTTGACAACATTCCCTGGCTAAGAGAACTTGAAGTTCAGGCTGTAGTTATCAACCCGGCTGATGCTCTGGCCAGGGGAATCAAGGACGGGGACATGGTAAGGGTCTTCAATGATAGAGGGCGAATGATTATTGCAGCCAGGGTGACTGAAAGAATTATGCCGGGTGTAGTTGAGATCTCCGAAGGCGCCAAATATGACCCCGATGTGAACGGCATAGATCAGGGAGGGTGCCCCAATGTGTTAACCAAGGACATTCCGTCGCCTGGAGGAGGCTTTTGCGGCAACACAGCTTTAGTTCAGGTGGAGAAAGCACAACGGGGGCATAAATGACGCAGATGGGATTCTATTTCGATCAAACGGCATGCATTAATTGCTACACTTGTGTGGTAGCGTGTAAAGACTGGCACGATGTGCCTGCCGGTCCGGCAAGCCTGATAAGAGTATCAACTATAGAGAAAGGGAAATGTCCTGAAGTATCCATACACCCCATGGTCAATCTTTGCTATCACTGCGGAAAGCCGGCCTGTGTGTCCACCTGTCCCATGGGGGCGATCACCAAGAGGGAGGAGGATGGGATAGTGGTGGTAGACCGAGAAATGTGCCAGGGGAAAGATAACTGTAGCCTTTGCAAGGATGCATGCCCCTACGATGCCCCTCAATTCGGAGCTGAAGAAAACGCGAAGATGCAGAAGTGTGATTTCTGTTTCGATCGACTGGCGGAGGGGAAGAAACCGGCATGTGTTGATGCTTGTCTGATGAGAGCGTTGGATGCCGGACCAATTGAGGATTTGCGTGCAAAGAATGGTGATATCAGAGAAACCGAAGGCTTTGTTTATGGCGACGAATGCATGCCCTCTATTGTTTTCAAACCTAAGAAAGACACGAAGAGATTAATTGTTCAAAAGGTTGTGGTCGCACCCCCAACTTCTTAGGATGAATGGAGAGACGGAAAAAATCGAATAGACTATGAGCCACCGGCTCCAGAGGCTATCTTGACTACGAGGTAACAACTGGTACCGGTGTTTGGCGGTATGTCGGAAACATAAAATTAGAAAAGGATAAGAAAATGGGCAGGTTAGCTGATAAAGTCGCTATCGTTACCGGGGGGTCTCAAGGCATAAGCCGTGGTGTTGCCATCTTGTTTGCTCAGGAAGGAGCTAAGGTGGTGGTTGCCGATATTGCCACCGACGGAGGCATGGAGACGGTTAATCATATTCGCAAAAACGGTGGAGAGGCTACCTTTATCAAGGCGGATGTCACAACTGAAGAGCAGGTTAAAGAACTGGTTAATAAATCGATCAAAACATATGGCAAGATAGACGTTGTCTTTAATGGCGTCGGTAATTGGATGATTGAGTATTCATTACAGCCGTCTCTTTCCGAGCCCTTCATCACACATTTGCCTGCGAGTGTATTTGATCGAATGATAGATATCAATCTCAAATCGGTCTTCTTGATGTGCAAATACGTCATGGCTGAAATGTGGAAAACCGGTCATGGTTCGATTATTAATGTCTCGAGTGTTGCTGCGATAAAACCGGGCTATGATGGGATCTGTTATAGTGCTGCTAAAGCAGGCGTGACGACTCTAAGCGATTCTCTGGCAATGCATGGTTCGCGTGACGGCAAGCGCATTCGGGTAAATGTTATCGCTCCAGGAAATATAGATACCGAAGGGAGCAGGCTGTCTATGGATTCCGAAATGGCGGCAAACTGGGTGAGGTCTCCCCAATATTTGCAGGGACAAGGTAAGTTAGGGTGGCTGTTGCCAGAAGACATAGCTTACTGTGCCCTTTTCCTGGCTTCGGACGAGTCGAAGATGATCACGGGAGTACGCATTGTAGTTGACGGTGGCGGACTGGGAATATAGCGCAAGAGTACTATATTCAAATAATAGAACAATATAGATATTTCAATATAGCTGAGAGTTGGGTGTGCCGTGCCATGCGGTAGCATTTCCAGTACCCAGATTAATGAGAGCAGAGACTCCAATTTAAGACGAGCACTTTTTGGAAAGGTACATGTAGTATGAACAAAGGTTTGCCTATCTTGATACTCGAGCCAGCATCAAACGAAAAGATAGAGAATACAGCCAGAAAGCTGGTTTGGGAAGGGCGACAGGGAGTTAAAATAACTGAGACAATAAATCTAGATGATATTAAGAGGCTGCTCAAGAGAATTCGTGAATACTCCCGCGACAACGCTAACTCTCTCCAGAGAGAGCTTGAGACTAATCTGGCCAATAAGTTCCCACAGACCACGATAAAATCAGCAAATGATTTTACAGATGCCGCTAACTACATAGTCGAAATTGCTGACGGAATCAAAATCATCTCTACTAATAACTCTCGCCTAGTAACTCACGAACTTAGAGCCGTTCTGGAAGCTAGTGGCTTTAATGTGATTAACTCGTACCTCAATGAGTTTGAGGTAAAGGGAGAAAAAGCTATCCGCTACTGGGAACTCCCTTATGTATTCGACAAAGACCTCAGAGGAGCGTTTGAGGTTTCGGCAAGAATGGAAGGCTTGGAGCCGCCTGCTGCATCCACAATGGAGACCAGAGACTACCTGGCAGTACTTGGAGTAAATGCCGTATCCGCCGAAGATGGCACTGTTGTCCTGTTGCAGCATTTTTCCAATATTCTGAGGGACTTAAAGCAAGCTAGGAAGGTTATCCTTGTCATCGGTGTTGACAAGATAGTAAAAAATAGTGAAGAAGCCTTATTTCAGGCACAGTGCACAGGCATCTTTGGCTTAGAAAGCGTTGTATTGAATATCCCTTCGCAGCCCCGCGGTATGACCTCGGTGACCGAGCTCGCCCCTATCTCGATATACGGAAACAGGGAACTACATATAATCATTCTGGACAACGACCGCATCAATCTATTACAGAGCAAGGCTAGAGATTTGTTTCTATGCATTGGTTGCACGGCATGCAATCTCCAATGCCCGGCACGACTCAGTGGTAAACCACTTAGCCCCCGGGAAATCGTATTGAATTTGAAAAAGCACCTGCATGAATTCGGCGTAAGCTTTCTCGAAGAAGGGAAAACAAAAACTCCCCCGACTGTTCATCATCAAACATTGGGTGATGGCGTGATAACAGGAGATGAAATCTGGGCCTGCACCACCTGCCGCGCCTGCATGGAAGCCTGCCCGGTGGATGTACGTCATATCGAGTCTATCGTCGGTCTGAGACAAAATCTAGTGATGGAGCAAACGGTTATGCCCGATACCGTCAAGACAGCCTTGAGAAGCATTGAAAGCCGAGGCCATCCCTGGAGGGGAACAAGATATACCCGAACCGCTTGGAATCAGGACATTGGGATTAAGACAGTGGCTGAAGACCGGAATTTTGATGTACTCTACTGGGTCGGCTGCACTGAGGCACTGGAAGACAGAAGCATACGAGTAGCCCAGGCAATGGGTAAGCTCATGAAGAAAGCTGGGATAAAAGTCGGATTCCTAGGCGACGAAGAAAGCTGCTGCGGGGAACCGGCTCGTCGCTTGGGTAACGAATACCTCTTCCAGATGCAGGCTGAGAGGAACATCGAACTGCTTAAAAACTATGGTGTGAAGACAATCGTTGCTGGCTGCCCTCATTGTTATCACACTCTGAAAAACGAGTACCCGCAATTTGGCAGCAATTTCAAGGTGATGCACCATACTCAGCTCATCGCCAAGCTAATACAAGAGGGGGAACTGACCATCGCCAATAACGTTGAAAAGAGGGTTACTTTTCATGACCCCTGCTATCTGGGCAGACACAATGGTATCTATGAGCCGCCGCGATGGATTCTGCGTAAGCTGACCGGCACGAATTTGGTTGAAATGGGGCAGAACCGCAATAAAAGTTTCTGCTGTGGGGGAGGCGGTGGACGGATGTGGCTTGAGGAGCGCATAGGCAGGAGAATTAGCGAGATGCGTCTTGAAAGGGCCCTGGAAACCGGAGTCAGTATTCTCGCTACTGCCTGCCCCTACTGCCTGCAGATGTTTGAGGACGCCGTAAAAGCAAAGAATGTCGAAGAGTCGCTTAAGGTGATGGATATCGCCGAGCTTGTCGAGAAGTCAGCGTTGGTGACACCTGATTTAGGTGCATGTAAAGCACAGGCTTTAAAGAAATCTTAAGGAGAGAACACTGGCTAAACATCAATCGCCGGAAGGGAAACCCAAGCTCTTTTATGGCTACATAATCGTCGCAGCTGCATTTGTTATAGTTCTCCTCTCCTGGGGGACGTACTATAGCTATGGTGTATTCTTCGACCCCATCCAAAAAGAGTTCGGCTGGTCACGCGCCACAACATCCGGAGCCTTCTCCTTATCCTTAATCGTGAGCGGCATCACGGCCGTCATAGGGGGCAGACTTGCGGACAAGGTCGGCCCGAGGCCGGTGCTGTTAGCCTCCGGGCTTTTACTGGGTCTGGGTTACCTCCTTATGTCCCAGATTAGCTCCGTGTGGCACCTTTATCTGCTCTTCGGAGTGATAGTTGGCGCAGCGATGGGCCCCACGTGGGCACCAGTGTTTGCCACGGTGGCAAGATGGTTTACCAAGAGAAGGGGATTAATGAGCAGCATTGGCAGTATGGGATGGGGGTTAGGCCAGGTTGTTATGCCACTGCTGGCGACCTGGGTGATTTACGCTTATTCCTGGCGCACTGGTTACATTGTAATAGGGGCGATCACCCTGATTCTAATTATGGCCGCGGCACTGACCCTAAGGCGCGACCCAGCCCAGA